>Ga0172382_10004620_pt1 | contig 21009 bp, 17 predicted proteins | sample Leawel138RmetaG_FD_122245 | JGI IMG/M metagenome (GOLD analysis project Ga0172382, IMG submission 122245) | Leachate microbial communities from a municipal landfill in Southern Ontario, Canada - Leachate well 138R metaG | ecosystem: Engineered > Solid waste > Landfill > Unclassified | place... | reverse complement strand
TCGCGGTCAGCAGCCCCGCCTCCTCCGCCATGGCCACCGATAGCTTCTTCGGCCCCTTCTCGGCACCGATCTTCTTTGCGTACTCCAAAAGCTGCGAAAGCGAACGAATCTGTTCCATAAAAACAAGTCCCCCTCTTTTAGGATGAGATAGTTGTTTAACCCCGTGCGACTACCGCGCCCAGGGAGATCGAAAGCAGTTTGGTCTCGACGCTGTCGAAGCGGCTGGTGAGGACTATTGGCTTTCTCGCCCCCAGGATGACGCCCGCCCCCTTGCCGCCGGTCATGTAAAGGAGCACCTTGCCGACGAAGTTGCCCGACTCTATGTCCGGGACGAGCAGCATATCGGCGTTGCCCGCAACAGGTGACGAGATGCCCTTGATTCGCGCCGCCTCCTCGCTCACCGCGTTGTCCAGCGCGAGGGGGCCGTCCACAAGGCAACCCTTTATCTGTCCCCTCTCGCTCATCTTGGCGAGGGCCGCCGCCTCCAGAGTCGCCTTCATGTCCGGGTTCACGGCCTCGACGGCCGCCAGTGCGGCGATCTTAGGCTGAGGCACTCCTATCCTGTGATAGCAGGCAACAGCGTTCTCGATTATCTTGACCTTGGCGTTGAGGTCGGGGTAGGTGTTCATCCCGCCGTCGGAGATTCCCAATACCCTGCCTCCCAGGGCCTCTATCTCGAACAGGAAGAGGTGCGACAGCAGCGAACCGGTCCTCAGCCCCCACTCCTTGTTCAGCACGGCCTTGAGAAGGGCGGACGTCTTGACCAGCCCCTTCATCAGGAAGTCGGCATCCCCGGAGGAAACCATCTGGACGCTCTTCTCTATCGCCCTGCCGTCGTCCGTCTCGTTGATCATCGTTACGCCATTGATGTCGCAGCCGTCTCGCTCGGCGGTCGCTCGTATGCGCGCCTCGTCTCCGATGAGAACAGTCTTCACTACCCCTTCGCGCTGCGCCCTGCACGCCGCTCCCAGCGCATCATCGCCGTAAGGGCAGGCGAGGGCCAGCGTCATCGGACGTCCCTTTTTGCTCTCCGCGATCAGAAAATCGATCCCCTCTCCCGTCGCGCGTGAGAGCGCCTTGCCGTCAGCCGTCATCAGCGATCGCCTCCTGTTGCGTAATCGGAATAAATCTTTTGCCGCTCCTCGCCCCTCAGGACGCGGAAGGCACCCTCAGCCAGCGCCGGCATCTCGTCCTCGCCGGGATAGACCAGCACGGGCGCAATCCACTGAACTCGCCTCTGTACGAGGCTTACAAAGTCGCTGTCGTAAGCCACTCCCCCTGTGACCAGGATGGCATCGACCCTGCCCGACAGGGCGGCGGCCATCGCGCCTATATCTCGGGCCACTCCGTAGGCCATTCCCTCGTAAGCGAGTGTCGCGCTCCTGTCTCCCTTCGCGGCCTGTTCCTTCACCTCGCGAACGTCGCTTGTGCCCGTGTAAGCGACAAGCCCCCCCTTGCCGACCACCTTCCTGAGCATCTCTCTCTCGGTTAGACCGCTCTCCAGGCAGTAGCGTACAAGGTCTCCCGCAGGCAGGCCTCCGCTCCTCTCCGGGGAGAAGGGGCCGAAGTCGTTGGCGTTGTTGAGGTCGGTCATGCGTCCCTTTTCGTGAGCGCAAACTGTGATGCCGCCTCCTATGTGCGCTACGATGAAGTTCAGTTCGTCCCACGGACTGTCCAGATCCCCGGCCGCACGGCGCACCGTGGCCTTCACGTTCAGGGCGTGCCCCAGCGAGACCTTGGGCAGATCCGGCAGGCCCGTGACCTTGGCTATAGGGTTCATCTCGTCGACCGCAACCGGGTCCACGATGAATGCGGGGAGGTTTCTCGGGCGGCAGATGGCGTCCGCGAGGATTCCGCCCAGGTTGGAGGCGTGTTCCCACGGCTTGCCCATCCTCAGGCGCTTGAGCAGCGAGTCGTCTACCAGATACGTTCCGCCAGGAACCGGTTCTACAAGGCCTCCCCGGCCTGCCACCGAGGAGAGCTCGTCAAGGGAGGCGCCCTTCGACACCGTGGCCTCCGCTATTGTATCGAGCCGAAACTGAAACTGGTCGGCCACGGACGGAAATGCCGCCAGCGCATCGGGGTCGTGCCTGACCGTCTCCCTCCACTCCTCATGGCCGTCTGTGAACCATGCGATCTTGGTGCTCGTCGAGCCTGGATTGATTGCGAGCACGCGCAAAGACATACGAACCCTCTCCTTTCGCATCAGCCGCTTCCGGTGTGTCTCTGTTTTCAGATTCCACACCTATTGACAGAACTCATTATACGATACTGCTGTCAAACGTACAAAGGGTCAGGGGAGGGAGAGCTCGTAGTTCTTCTCGTCGAAGACAAACCCGCCCTCCATTACGACCAGACAGAGCTCCACCGCCAGCGGATCGAAGAGAATGCCGCTTCCAGAGCGAACCTCCTCCAGAGCCGCCTCGATTCCCAGCCCCGGACGGTACGGCCTGTGCGATGCCATCGCCTCCACCACGTCGGCGACCATAAGAATCCGCGCCTCCGTCATGATCTCCGTGCCCTTCAGGCCATGAGGATACCCCGAACCGTCGAGCCGCTCATGATGCTGAACCACTATCTCCGCCAGCGGCCAGGGAAAGTCGGTCGATGAGAGTATCTCCCACCCATGAAGCGCGTGCCCCTTGATGATCTCGAACTCGACGTCGTTCAGCCTTCCCGGCTTCGACAGTATCGACGAAGGTATTACGATCTTGCCTAGGTCGTGAACCAGGCTTGCGTAGTAGACCCTCTCCACAAAAGCCTCGTCGAACCCTCCGCGCTTGGCCATCGCCCTGGCGAGCCTGGCCACTTCGTACTGGTGTCCAACTGTGTAGGGGTCCTTCATCGCCAGAGTTCGCCCCAGGATCTCGACCAGCTCACGTGAAGTCCCCTCGAGGATGGCGGCGTGCTCCGTAGCCCTGGCTCGTCCTCTCTCCTGCTGAAGGACACTCCCCAAGAGATCGCAGAAGACCTCGAGCGTCGAGTCTATCGATGGAGGGAGGGGGTACTGGGGCACGCGAAGGGCCACCCACCCTACGGTCAGGCTGTCGGATCTTATAGGCAGGATCAGCAGGGGGGTGCCGAACACCCTGTTCAGCTCTCTCGCACGGACGGCGTTGCGCCGGGCGAACTCTGCCCTCTCGTCCAGCAACAGCCGTCCGTTATCCGCGAGATGCCGGTCAATCGCCTCGACGTCGGCCTTCAAGAGAATATCCGCAACGTGAGGGGAGACACTCCACGAGGTCCTGTCCTCGGAGAGAAGAAGCTCCCGGTCGATAAAGCCGTCCGGGGAGAACTCCACGAAGAAGCCCTCGTCCGCCCCTACCAAAGCTGCCATCTCCTCCATCGAACGGGGTATGCCCGTCAGGGAGCTCCCGGAGAGAAGGGTGCGGGAAACGGCGGCAACCGTCGCCTCGGAGATAATATAGCGCTCCATCTCCTGCTCGTCGCGTAGCCGACCGGAGATGTCCGTATAGATCACGTACCCGAACACAGCGCCCTCGGGTAGAGTAAACAGAGAGCCATAAACGCTTATGTGAAGCGGTTTTCCGTCCTTGGAGCGACGGACCCCCTCCACGTGGATCGTCTCCCCCCTCTGAAGCCTGTCGGTTATCTCCACCGCCTCGGACATGACGTCCGTCCCGGCCGCCACCAGATCGTCGATGTTCCTGCCCGAAGCCTCAGCTGGCGTGTAGCCGAACAGCCTGGTGAAAGCCGCATTTATGTTCAGAACCGTGCTCGTCTCGTCAATGACTACGAAGGCCTCGGGGGCGTTGCCGAACAGCCCCTCCCACATCATCTTTCTAAGGGCGAGCGATCTCGCCGCCCTCTTACGACGCCGCTCGTTGAACAGCAATACCGATACATAGACGGCGCAGGCCAGCACCAGCGAGGCGTTGAAGACAACCAGCCTCCAGTTGAAGGAGTACACGGATCTCGGCTCATTAACGATTATCGAGTCCAGGGGGAGGTCGTTCCTTGAGATGCCGAATCGCAAGAGCTCTTCATGATTGAAAACCGTCACGTAATCCCTGTCCGTCTGGACCGGGATCTCGGCAGCGGGCTCCCCCATCAGCACGCGAAGTGCAATCTCCCCCGCCTTCTCCCCATGCAGACGGGACTGCATCACACTTCCGCCGAATGCGCCCTCCTCCGGCATCATCCTCCACAGGCTGAACATGGGGTATGAGCAGGAGCTCTTGACCAGAGCGGAGCTCCTCGAGGGGGAGATATAGTTCCCCCTTCCATCCTGAAAGTAGAGCAGCATCAGCACCACCGTAGAGGAGGGCAGTGCTGATAACCTATCCTGGAGCTCCGCCTCGGAGAGGCCGTTCAACTCGATGATCTTGACCCTCTCTCGCAGGTCCGCAAGGTCTTTCCTGGCCTGCCTCGCCACCGCCATTCCCGTCGAGGAGTTGTCGCTAACCAGGGCCAGGTTGAGCGTACGAGGGAACAGCCCGAGGGCAAGCTCCGCCGTCCCTCGCACGTCGAGCTCCTCGAACACCCCCGTGAGCTGGGGGAGGGCCACGCGCTCGAACAGCTCCATGTTGTTCAGCCCGCAGAATACCACCGGGACTCCCGGGAAGTGCTTGCCGCGGACGATCCTGATGAACCTAAGGGCGTCGTCGTCCGAGCAGATTATAAGGTCGATGCGTCTGCTTGAGTACTTTTTGGATATATATCTGGAGAAAGGGCCGGAGTGCCACGAGGAGGCGCCGTGCTTGGTATCCATATACTCGACCATGAACTCAAGCTCGGAACCACTGGAAAGCAGCGTCTGCCTGACCCCTTCCACGACCTCCACCGTCCAGGGGTAGGTGCTGTGGTAGGAGTTGATCATCAGCACCCTGTAACCCCGGTCTTCGGCGAACGCGCAGGCGTGCAGAGACAGGGACAGAAGCAGTGCGAACATGGCCCGTAAGCAGAGGATTCGGGGCGTTGGTTTTGACATATTTGCTCTCCCTTCGCGAAATTCGCCGAACAACCCGTGCATTTTCTCTATAATACCCTTATACTGCAAAGGTTCCAAGACCATTTTTCGAGGTGAAATTAATGTCATTATGCTATATAAACGGCCAATTCCTCCCCAAAGAGAGAGCTACCCTTCCTGTCACGGACTATATCATCCTTCGCGGGGTGGGTGTGTTCGAGTCGATAAGCACGTTCAGAAGGCGTCCTCTGATGCTTACTCCTCACCTTGAGCGTCTGGTGAACTCGGCAAGGAGCGCGTCGATGACCCTCCCGCTATCAGTCGATGAGATAAAGAACGTCATCCAGGAGGGAATATCCAGGATGACAGAGGACTGCCTCGTGCGCCCCTACGTGACCGGTGGAGACATCTCGATCTCCGGAACATTCCCGGCAGCACGCCTGTTCATACTGTTCGAGAAGGTGCAGAAGCCCGCGCCTGAGGTCTACTCCGAGGGTGTGTTCCTCTATCCGGTAGACGGAGGACGTCACATTCCCGGCATAAAGAGCATCGACTACATGTTCTCGTACTCCGGCTTCGCCAAGCGCGGAGATGCCTTCGAGATACTCTACTGCCCCGATGGGGAGATCACCGAGGCCGCCCACAGCTCTTTCTTCCTCTACGCCGGCGGAAGGCTGATAACCGCCCCCCTGTCGCGAGTACTTAAGGGGACGATGAGGGATATCATACTTCAGCTTGCCAGGGAGAAGGGAATGAAGATCGAGGAGCGGTGCCCTCTTCTATCGGAACTCTCCACGGCCGAAGAGGCATTTATCACAGGCTCGGTGAAGGAGGTGGTGCCTGTTGTGAAGATCGGCGACCAGGTCATCGGGACAGGTAAGCCGGGTGCCGTCACAAGGATGCTGCACCACACAATGCTCGAGGAGATCGTGCGCTGGCTCGAATAAACGCCCGGCGCTGTTTCAACCGTTTTTATCGGAGGTAACGGCCATCTGCCATGATTAAAAGATGATCTTACCGGGGGGATGCATAGAATGAACATTCAAAAGCATGAGGTGCTCCAGCGCATATCCGACCTGGGCGTGGTGGGAATCATAATCGCAAAGGACGTGGAGGACGGGGTATCGTCCGCGGAGGCGGTATTCGAGGGAGGTATCGACGTGCTCGAGATCTCCGTATCGCACCCATGCGCGCTGGAGATCATGGTCGAGATAGCAGAGCGCGGCCGCTGCAAGGGGGCCACGCTGGGCAACGGCGCAGTGACCGACGCGCTCTCTGCACGTCGCTGTATCGACGCCGGCGCGGAGTTCATCGGCTCATTCTTCTTCGACGATGGGGTGGCACGGGTCTGCAACCGCGCAGGTGTGGCATACTTGCCGGGCGTCGGTTCGATAACGGAGATAGGCAGAGCCATGGAGTACGGCGTGGACGTCGTCCGTGCCTATCCGGGCGACGTCCTTGGACCACGATTTATAAAGGCCGCCTCGACGGCCATCCCCACTGCACGTGTTATGCCTCTGGGAGGCGTCGCCCCGGTCAACCTGGACGACTGGTTCCAGTCGGGGGCCTTCGCCGTCGTCGGAGGGAGTGGGCTGCTCAGGCCCACCGGCGTCGAGGGGGACTATCAGGCCATAGCGAAGACGGCCGAGCACGTGGTCACCCAGATTGCCCTGATCAGGGCCTGTCTGGAGTAACGGGCAAAGAAACAGACTATTCATCACAGGGAGAGCGATCAAAGAATGTCAATGCATTGGGCGGGCGTCATGGCGGCCCTGGTCACCGGCGTTTCATGGGGAGTGGTAAGTCCTGTGGCGAGAATACTGGCCCTGAGAGGGGTGGACATGACCACCGCCGTGGTGCTGAGAGCCTTCCTGGTCGTACTGCTGGTCTTTCTATGGATCATCGTGACGGATCGCCGGATCCTCCGCCTTACTGCCAGAGAGAGCGCCGTCCTGTTCATCTACTCGATCTTCGCCGTGCCCATGACGGGGGCGTGCTTCATGTTCTCGCTTAAGTACTTGACTGTCCCCGCGGCGCTAATAATCCACTACACCTTCCCGCTGGTAACCCTGCTGGGAGACCTGTGGATCACAAAGGAACGCCCCACCCCGTTGCAATATCTGGCCGCGGTGATGGTGGTTGCGGGCGTATGGACTGGTGTCTTCTCAAAGAGCGCCCCCGGTGAGAGTTTTTCTCTTCCCGGCATACTATGGGGCTCGATGGCCGTGGTAGGGCTGGCCGGGCAGTTTATCGCCGGGCGGGTGCTCATATCGCGCGAGCGCATGCCCGGAACGAAGCTGCTTTTTTACTCCCACCTGTTCGGATGGCTTATTATGGCGCTCTTCAAACACTTCTCGGCCGGATGGGGAGACATCCCAGCCCTTCAGGCATACGACCTGGGTCTGATCCTGACGATGACGCTCTTCGGAAGCATAGTCGGCTACGGGGCCTACTGCGTGTCATTGCGCTACGTCTCCGCCTCCACGGCGAGCCACATCTGCACCATCGAGATTCCATCCGGAATACTCCTGGCCGCTCTGATGAGCAACGAGATCCCCACTATCCGCGAGGTTGGAGGCAGCCTTTTGATCATAGTCGCGATCCTGCTCGCCTCACTGCCGGAGGGAGCCCTTCGAAGGGCACGCGACGGAAGTAAAACCTGAAGAGTCAGTCCATATAGGCGATGCGCTTGTTCTTCTCCTCGATGAAGCGCTCCCTGAACAGGTGCTCGACTATCAGGTCCACATCCTCTTTCGCGACAGGGTTCGGAAAGAGGGTCTCTATGCTTGAGGAGAGCGTCTTTCTGGTCTTCGGACGCCGGGTCTTGTCCTGTTTTTTAAGCACTTCGAGCACCTTGGCGTACTTCTGGGCCAGGCCTGCGGGCAGCACCGCCTTCTCCTTTATCTCCTCCGGGGTGATAATCCTCTTTACCTTCTGACCAAAGCGGGCGACGTGTTTGACGAGAGGATCGTATCCTGCGTCCTTCGATAGGATGTAGTGGGTGGTGCCGCTGTGGACGTTGTACTTGGCAAGGTAGTAGGCGATGTGAAAGTCCAGGGCGTTTCGCCCCGAGCCGCTGATAGTTATCCACTCCACACGATCGCCGAGGGGTTGCATCTTGACTATAGTCTCGGTAGGCAACTTCTTCTGGTTCTCTCCGATGAAGATGAGGAACTTGGTCTCATCGACGTCCTCTATGTTGACGCCGGGCATATTCTCGTAGTCGATATAGACAATCTTCTTCATGTCGGCCCCCTTAATCCTTATCCGTGTCCCTGAAGAACGACTCACCCGGCACAAGTTCGAACGACACCCTTCCGACCGACCCTGCCGAGCTGGTAAGCGACAGAGGAAGCCTCTTGAAGACTACGGTTGGGATATCCAGAGTGATCATCTGATTGTTCCTGTCGAACTGATAGGAGTCCTTGCCCCCCAATGGAGTGTAGTGCATCTCCCTGGGAAGACCCAGCCCGAACCAGTTGACGGCGGCAACCTCCGCCAGGAGGTTCAGGCAGAAATCGACTATCTCGATCTTTCCGTCGTACATCATGCAGACGTTCAGAAAAACGTTCACCGGGTAGGCCAGGTAGCGATGATGACGCCCGAGGACCCTTACCGACTTTCCCGCCACCCTGTAATCCGCCGTGAAATCAACGTCGTGAGGCCTCGTCCCCTGTTTCTCCAGGACGTCCATGTCCCACAGCGCCTCGGCCCCCATGATCGAACCGCAGAACCTGGGGTGCCCACTCATCTCCTTTACAAAGGGCAGATGTCCCGGTATCTTCGGAAGAGGCGCCCCCTGGCGCATTTCGACCGGATGGAAGATGCTTCGAACCCTCTCGAGCAATATTGGCATGATTGAGCTTGTAATATCGAACACCTCCGAAGGAGCAGTATGAGAGAGGAGATCCTGGTAAAATCTGACCCCCTGCGGGGATCACGCATCACAGCAGGGGGCTGAAGAGCTTGGTTATGCCGTGTATGACCCGTACGGGCAGCGGGCGTTCGCCCCACTCCTCCCTGGTCAGCCTCCTGGATGCCGCTATGTAGGCGTGCTGCGCCTTTCGGACCGCCTCTGTCTCCCCCCATCCGTAGAGCACCAGGTTCAGCTCGAAGTTCAGCGCGAAGGAGCGGATATCGAAGTTGCTCGTGCCGAGGAAGGCGAGATCGTGGTCGACCGTCATGGTCTTGGAGTGCAGGATGCCGTCCGGAAACAGGTAAATCTCCACCCCGGCGTCGAGCAGCACGTCATAGTAGGCCTTGGCCGCGTTACCGACGAGAAACTGGTCGCTCTTCTCCGGGATCACAAGCAGGACGCGAACCCCGCCCAGCACTGCGGTCTCCATCGAGTGAAGCAGCTCGTCATCCGGTATGAGGTAGGGTGTCGTGATCACCACCCACTTCCTTGCGCCGTGCAGAGCAGATACGATCAGCCTCTGATAGTTCTGCCACGGGTACGACGGCCCGCTCGGCACTGTCTGAACAACAGCATCGCCCGTGAACTCCGGAGCCGGGAGGGCTCTTTTCATCAACTCCGGCGCCTCTCCCGTCTCCACGAACCAGTCCTCCATGAATACGCCCTGAAGCTGAAAGACGATCGGGCCCGTCAGACGAAGGGTCAGATCCTTCCATTCGAGCCCTCCAGCCTTTCCGCCGTACGTGGGCTCGATGACGTTATGAGATCCGGTGTACCCGACTCGGGCGTCGATGACCGCGATCTTCCGGTGATTCCGCAGATCGTAGCGGGCCGTGGTAGGAGTCTTTCGGAACAGCTTTGGAGGCAGGGCTTCCTCCACCTGTATTCCGAGTGAGATCAGGCGTTTAGCATCGCGCTTCAAAAAAGACTTTGAGCCGAGCCCATCCACCAGGACAAGGCACTCCACTCCCCTCGCAGCCGCACGCTCCAGGGAGAGAAAGAGCGGCTCCGTCACCGAATCACGAGCGAAAATATAAAAAAGAAGGAATACGGTGCTTCGAGCCTCGTCGATATCCTCGGCCAAGCACCGGATGAACTCCTCCTCGCTGTTAATCAGAAGGAATTCATTTCCCCTTGTGATGCACATGTCGCCAAGCTTTCTGCCAAGCGCCCCGAAGCGAACCAGCTCCTCCGGCAGCCAGTGCGCCTCGTCGTCGAACATGCAGCGAAACGACTTTTTGCCGTCCTCCAGGCTGCGAAGCATCTTCTCATGTCGCTCTATTCTCTTCTCGGGAAGGCTGGCCGAGCCGAAGAGTGAGTAGAGCAGGAAAACCGGCCACGGCCAGAAATAGATCGCGAGAAGCCAGGCTGTGGCCGCGGACGGCGTGTGTTTCTGTGGGATGTAGCACAGCATGACCACTCGGATGATTACAGAGGAGATATCGTAGGCGGTGTAAAGCAACATAAGCGCTGTCATGGGACAATCTCCTTATTATCACGCGATGGTAAAATCATAGACTAGCGGCAGATGATCCGACAGGCGGACGCTTGGTACTGACAGGGACTCCATCTTGATGCCAGGGCCGTAGAGGACAAAGTCAAGCGCCAGGGCCGGGATGCTGCTCGGGAAGGTGGGCCTGTTGGCCTGGTTGGCGTTCTTAAAGCCCGTCCTCTCGAAGAATGGTCGCAGCTCGCTCTCTCCGCGGTAAGTGTTGCAGTCACCCGCGAATATGACGGGCTTATCCGCCTCCAGACAGCGGGAGGCTATCTCACCGAGCTGAACCTGCCGGGCCGTGTACCCCAGAGGAAGATGGGCCAAAAACAGGGTGAAGTCTTGAAACTCCACCTCCAGCAGATTCCTCTTGACGCCCTTGCTGAGCAGATGCTCTTTCTTACCGACCACCGGAATCCTGCTGACGACCGCGTTCCCCTGCGACTTCAGCAGTGGAGTTCTCGACACGATGGAGCCGGAATCGTACTTGCATGCGAATACGGAGGCCCCGCCGAGATGAGAGGCCAGCGACTCCGCCTGGCTGCGCCCGTTCTGTCTGTATGAGCCCGAGTCCGCCTCGACCAGCCCAACGAGGTCGGGGTTCAACTCCGAAAGGTACTCGGTTATCCGACCGAAGCGCCCCTCCGTCTTTTTGAGGCATCCCGAATACGGGAACGGGAAGTGATACCCCGGTCCGGCCCCCGTTCCATACCTTATGTTATACAGCACTAAACGCATTCGTACCTCCAAGGCTTTGAAAATTAACGCTCATTATACACTAAACGTGATATTTTCCCGCAGCCTACGACGATAATCGTCCGGTGACGGCCGAAAGCGGGAAAAGCTTCCAAGGCATGATAAACTTTTTGCATCTTGCTAAGAATAATTTTGCGTTTTTTGCTGTAAAAGAGTAGAATAGCTCATGAAGCACTCGCTTCATCAAAGCACAAGAAGGGGGAGCATTATCATGGTCGCAAACGTCCACGGTTCGAAGGTTGCCAAGGTACCGCCGGAGCCATTCCGCATCAAAATGGTGGAGCCGGTCAGCATACCTGGGAAAGAAGAGAGGGAGCGGGCTCTTGAGGCAGCCCGATTCAACATGTTTGGCCTCAGGGCCGCCGACGTCTACATCGACCTGCTGACCGACTCCGGTACAGGGGCGATGAGCAAGCAGCAGTGGGCGGCCATGATGATGGGCGACGAGGCGTACGCTGGAGCGGACAGCTTCTTCAACCTTAAGAAGGCGGTCAAGGAAGTCCTCGGCTTCGACTTCACAATCCCCGTTCACCAGGGGCGCGCCGCTGAGAACGTCGTCTTCGGATCGCTGGTCAAAGAAGGGGACGTAATCCCGTTCAACATGCCGTTCGACACGACGCGCGGGCACATCTTCAACGTGAAAGCGGCCTCCGTGGACTGCGTGATAGACGAGGCGTTCGACCGAACAAACCTGCACCCGTTCAAGGGCAACGTAGACATAGCGAAGCTTGAGAAGGCCATAGCCGAGTACGGTAAGCCGCGCATCCCGTTCATCATGATCACCGTCACGAACAACTCCGGGGGCGGACAGCCGGTGAGCCTGGCCAACATCAGGGAGGTTGCGGCCGTGGCGAAGAGGCACGGAATCCCACTGCTCTTCGACGCCGCACGCATGGCCGAGAACGCCTGGTTCATAAAGAGCCGCGAGAAGGAGTGCGCGGATATGTCCATCGCGGATATTCTTCTGGCCATGATGGAAAACGCTGACGCCATCACCGTCTCATGCAAGAAGGATCCTCTTGTCAACATCGGCGGCCTTATCGCCTGCCGCACCGAGGAGATGTACTACAAGCTCGCGCCGAGGGTAATCCTGTTCGAGGGGTTCGCCACTTACGGCGGCCTCGCCGGACGCGACCTGGAGGCGCTGGCGGTCGGCCTTCACGAGATGACCGACGAGCAGCACCTGACCCACAGGATAGCTCAGGTGCGCTACCTAGGCGAGCTTCTGGAGGAGGGCGGAGTCCCGTGCATCCAGCCCATCGGCGGACACGCGGTGTTCATCGACGCAGCCGCCTTCCTGCCTCACATCCACCAGGGCTACTACCCCGCCGACGTGCTCTCTGTTGAGATCTACCGCGAGGGAGCCATCCGCGGAATCGGCCTCGGGGCTTTGGCATTCGAGAGCAAGGATGAGAAGACCGGCGAGAGGGTATTCCCGAAACTGGAGCTCTATCGCCTAGCGATCAACCGCCGCACCTATACCAACGGACATATCGAGTACACCGCTGAAAGCATAGTGAACGTCTTCAAGCGTCGCGATTCCATCCGCTGGGGTCTGGAGATGGTCTACGAGCCTCCGGTCCAGGGCCTGAAGCACTTTCTCGCCCATCTGAAGCCCAAAAACCTGTAGCATCCTGCCGACAACGGCGGCCTTCGTGGGGTTTAACAACCGCGGAGGCCGCCTTTTTTTTCCTGAAAATTCTCCGTGCACCCGGACGAGGCGACGTCTTAGAGCCTTATAGTATAATTATCCGTGTTGTGGAGAGCAGCCCGCTGAAACGGATGAGCTCTCTCTAATACACTTTGGGATATTTTTGTGGAAGGTGGTCTTGCCATGAAAGGGTCGTCGACATGGTTTTCGAGGCGCACGGCGCTATTCGCGCCGCTTCTCGCCGCGGTGCTCTTCCTATCTCTCGCTTCCGGGGCACAGGCGTACGTTTACAAGGTGAAGCCAGGCGGAACCGGAGACGGCTCCTCCTGGGAGAGAGCCCTCGGGGAACGCGGGTTCATAGAGACCCTCGAAAAGTCCGGTCACGGACACGAGTTCTGGCTGGCGGCGGGGAGCTATCGCCCATATCTGATCCCCGACCCGTCCGAGGATCAGAAGGGCACCGCGGACGAGAAGTCGCCGCGCGAGCGCTCCTTCACCCTGAACCCCGGCGTCGCCCTCTTCGGAGGCTTCGCAGGGAACGAGACAGCCCGCAGCCAGCGCGACTGGGAGAGGAACCCCACGATTCTCAGCGGATTCATCAACCTGCCCGATGGCACCACAGCCAACAGCTATAGCGTGGTGGTGGTAAGCGGCGATGTAGGCCTGGCGGCGACAATCGACGGCCTGACGATAACCGGGGGGAGGGCCGACGGCGCAGGAGAGCTATCCCGCGGCGGAGGACTCAGGGTAGAGGCCGGATACACCAACATATTCAACTGCTACTTCTACGACAACCGGGGAGTGGCTGGAGGAGGTCTCTACGTCAGAGAGGGGGGACCGATGATACGGGACACCCGCTTCTCCGAGAACGAAGGCGATCTGGGCGGCGGCGCTTATGTCGAGGACAGCGGGCTTTCGATGTCTGACTGCTCATTCTCCAACAACCTCGCCCGCTCAGGTGGAGGGCTACTTTTGTCCACCACGGAGGCCGAGGAGGGCGGACAGGCAATGCAGGCGGTCTCTCCAACCGTTATCAAGTCGGTCTTTTCCGGTAATATCTCGCAGGCATACGGCGGAGCGATTGCAAACTGGAACAGCAGTCCCATGATCAAGGACATCTCCTTTTCGGCCAACAGGTCCTTCATCGATGGGGGCGCTCTGTTCAACTACGAGTGCTCTCCACAGATAACGGCCTGCACCTTCGACTCCAACAGGGCCGAGAACGGAGGCGCGATCGCGAACTGGGACAGCGACCCGGTGGTGACCAACTGTACATTCTTCTCCAACAACGCGGCATCGTACGGAGGGGCCCTGCTGAACGACAAGAGCAGCGGCATCATAGTCAACTCCACCTTCACCCTCAACAGGGCGGCCGTCGGGGGAGGGATGTTCAACGTCGAGTGCAGCCCGATAGTGGCCAACTCCATACTGTGGAGAAACGGCAGCGAGATCCGCTCCGAGGGGGGAACCATCACAGTCTCCTACAGCATAGTCGAGGGAGGCTTCACCGGCGAGGGCAATATCGACGAGGATCCGAGGCTGGGCGCTCTACTCGACAACGGCGGCTTCACCGATACATGCCTCCCGGACGCTGAGAGTCCCGCGATCGACTCGGGGCTTAGGGTCGGCTCCAGGGTCTCCGGCAACGTTATGATCCCGGCGACCGACCAGAGGGGGATGACACGCCCCAAGGGGGCCGGCGTCGACATGGGCGCCTGCGAGTTCTCCGACGAACCTGTACCCACTCCTAATCCCGTAACAGGCGGAGGGGGCGGCTGCAACACACTGAGGGGAGGATTAGGAGCCGTTCTGCTGCTCCTGCCACTCTTTTTCAGCGTGCGAAACCAGATACAGCGTTGACTTATCGGCTTTTGCATCGTACACTTGCCGAAAAGTCGCTTGACAAGCGTACTTTTGCAGATTGCACCGAGGGAGGGATGACCGGATGTCATTAGCAAGGAAGGGCGCTATTATTATTGTATGCTTCGCGGTATTTTTTCTCTTCAGCCGACCTTCAGAGGCGGTAATAGTGCTCGAAGGAGATGAGCATGTCTTGATCGCGGCCGAGGCTAGGGACTCCGGCTCTACGGAGGATAGCGTTCCCGAGGCAAAACTGGGGACTCTTACCGTCGTCATACTCCCGGAAGAGGCCAAATCCGCCGGTGCCAGATGGAGCACCGACGGAGGTGCAACTTGGGTCTCGTCGGATGAGTCCCTCCTGGTAAGCGAGGGCGAGGCCACGGTGACATTTCAGGGGATTATCGGCTGGAATAGCCCCGAACCCCTGTCTGTAAAGGTACAGGGCGATGGCGGAGCAAGTGCCGCCGGGACGTACACTCCTCTCACCGCTACGCTCCGTGTACACATAGACGGTCCGGAGGAGGCTCGCTGGCACCTGAACGATGGCGACCCTCGTCACCCCGGCGAACTCATTGAAGGGGTCCTGCCAGGCGACCACGGCTTATCGTTCTCCGAGGTCGACGGATGGCTGAAGCCGCAGGACGCAGAGGCCTCCCTAACGCCCGGAGGTGCTACGGAGCTTTCCGTCGCCTACGTACGCACCTCCACGATCACCGTCACGATAGACGGCCCGGCCGAGGCCGAGTGGAGCGTCGACGGCGGTCTCGGACTGAGGAGCGGTGTCTCCCTCGAAGGCCTTGCCCCGGGCGAGCACACTATCTCATTCAGGATAATAGGCGGCTGGGAGAGCCCGAAAGATGAGGCGGTCGTCCTGGAGGCGGGAGGGGTTCTTAAGATGACCGCTTCTTATGCGGCCATTGGCGGGCCTGTAGACAAGAAACCGGCCACCATCTCGGAGACCGTCGAGCCGCCTGAGACAAAGGTCGCGCTGGGTCCTGTGGCGGACTACTCCCGCACCATCTCCGCTCATGCGGCTCTTTCGGTCCAAGGATTGCCGCACGATGACGCCCTTCCGGAGATAGAAGCGGCTCATGAGACTCCCGCGCCCGTGGAAGAGAAGAGGGAGCCCGATGCGGAGCCGAAGGAGGGCGACTATATAGACTCCGACGAGAGTATCAACCTTGAAGAAGGAACCGAGGAGAAGGAGACTCCTCCCATAGAGGACGAAGACCGCCTGGTGGGTAACCCCGGCATAGAGCCGGAAGAGCCGCAAGCGCCTGAGGAGAATGAGGATGACTCTCCCCCTGGCGAGGCCGCGGAGCCGACGTTCGCCCTTCTGGACTTCGGTGAGTCCGAGAACGGGAGAATAGCCAGCGTTATCTCAGCAAGAAGGCGCTATCTGGATCTTGGCAACGCGGAGCACTCGCTGATAAGGGCCTGTGTCCCGGATCCCCTGCCCCCTCTGCCCTCCGCAGGGGTTTCGGCCGAGGACATGGCCGTTATCTCGGACAAGTTGTCATATTTGATAACCAAAGACGCGAAGGGAGACGAGGCAACGCCTGCGATTCTTGCCTCCGACGGCTTCCGCCTCGCTACATCCGCGGGTGACCATACGGGAAAATTCCTCACTGTAAGATGCACTTTGACGGTAAGCCACTCGGAGCTCAATTCGGTCGACCCAAAGCTTGCGGAAAGGGTGAAGACGAAGATAGAGGCAGGAGAACCGATCAGCAATGCCCTCCTGCGCGAGGTCAGGATCTACAAGGCGACCGGAGAGGGAGACGCCATGCGCATGTTCGACCTGGTCAACTGCTTGAGCAGCGGAGGCTTCCCCCTTGACACCTTCTTCGTGGCACGCGTGGCAGGATCGTCCCGTGACGACTTCTTTGACACCAGAGAGAGGGACGCGGCATATGTGATTACCTTCCGCCTGCTGCTTTTCGACGGTGCCGCACATAACCCCGATCGTTCAGTACAGCCTCTTGAGGGGGGCTGGTTCATTGTGTTCGACGGCCTTAAGGACGGCACCTACTCCGACCCGGTGATTCTGGCCGCTCCTCGCCCCAAAAGCGTTCAAGAGGAGAAAGGCGGAGGATGCGCGGCTCGGCCTGGAGGGGCCGCGGCGGTGCTGCTTCTCTTGCCGCTCCTGCTTCCGGCAATCCGCAGAACACAATAGCAAAAACGCCCCTCTCGATAGGAGGGGCGTTTTTATTGCCTTTTTGCTACTTCTTTCCGTAAACGTCCTTCGGGGTCCACTCCCTCCAGACGTTGCCGACAAGCTCCGGCCGCGGCTTCAGGACCTTACCGCCGGGGGTCCAACCGGACGGAGTCACCTCTCCTCCGCCCGTCTTGCGCACAAGCTGGAAGGCCTGAATCTGGCGCAGGGTCTCGTCGACATTGCGCCCGACTGGGGGAGTCAGAACCTCCATCGCCTGTATTATTCCGTCCGGGTCGATGATGAAACGCCCGCGAACGTCCACGCCCATGGCCGCGTTGTACACGCCGTAGGCCGTACCGATTGCCCCGCCGCCGTCGGAGCCCATGTGGAAGGGCACTCCGCCAGCCTCTACCATCTTCGATAGTTCCACGTCGTTCCAAACCTTGTGTACAAACTGACTATCCACGCTCATTGAAATAACCTCGGTACCAAGGGCCTGGAACTCCGCGTAACGGTCGGCGACCGCCGACACTTCGGTCGCTCAGACGAACGTGAAGTCGCCCGGATAGAAGCAGAGCGAGACCCACTTCCCTGCGAACTGCGACAGCTTTACGGTGGTGAAACCACCCTTGTAAAACGCCGGCGCGGTGAAATCAGGCGCCTTCATCCCCACAGTAACACCCATCCGAACGACCTCCTTCTTCGTATTTTCGCCCTGGACAACGTCCGCCCCGGCACCCTCGACCTCAGCGGCGGGAACCGTGCATCCGGCCTTTGCTTCACTCACGAAAACTCCCCCTTTCGCTTCTTCGGATCATGATAACCCGGACTAAAGATACCATATATAATGTCCGGCCGCTCTTATTTGTGATTATTATTATATGGGAAGACATTTATAAGTCAAGGCATTTGCGTCTCTTTAAGCCACAAGCCGGACGCACTCTTCACTTCTACATGATAAAATAGATTTCGATGATGAGAGTTGACCTGCCCACGGCCACGTGGTATAGTCCGCATGACATGTGTATGACCATGCTTCGTGGAGGGAGTTTCGAGATGCGCTCACTGGATAAGGAGAGCCCTGTACCGCTCTACTACCAGCTAAAAGAGATTCTCATGGCGATGGTTGACGACGGAGAACTTGCCCCCGGCGACATAGTGCCGTCGGAGCGCGACATCTGTGAACGCTTCTCCATCAGTCGAATGACCGCCAGCAAGGCAATGTCGGCCCTTGTGGACGAGGGAGTCTTCCGTCGCGAGCGCGGACGAGGAACCTTCGTCTCTCACCCCAAGACCACCTGCACCTCCTCAAGTCTGACGGGCTTCTCCGAGAACATCCGCGCTGCCGGGCTTGAAGCAATGACCGAGATCCTCTCCTTCGAAGAGGAGGAGGCGTCGCGCTCCATCAGCGAGTCGTTGCAGCTCGCTGCGCTCGAATCCTCTGTCTTCAACATCCTCCGACTTCGCTACGTCGACGGAGAGCCCTTCTCACTGGAGAACGTCTGGGCTCCGAAGTGCCGCTTCCCCGGACTGTCACGCGGGATGCTGGAGGGCAGATCACTTTATACTCTCATGCGCGAGCGCTTCGGCATGAAGCTGTCTCACGCCTCTCAGACTATAGAGCCGGTCCTGTGCTCCGACTTCGAGGCCAAGAACCTCGACCTTGACTCCGGCACCCCGGTGCTGCTCTTTCGCAGGGTGGCCTACGCCGAGCCGCGCATCCCCGTGGAGTACTCGAAGTGCATCTACAGGGGGAAGCGCTTCAAATACGAGATCTCCTTCGGTATCTAGCGCTTTAAGGGGGCGTCGCCCTCAATTTCAATACAGGGAAGGTGTTGCAGATGCTAAAGGGTCTACAGAAACTCGGCAAGGCTTTGATGCTTCCGGTGGCGGTGCTACCGGCGGCGGCGCTGCTCCTGAGGCTTGGCGCAGACGACGTTCTGAATATTCCTTTTGTGATGCAGGCGGGGGCGGCGATCTTCGACAATCTGGCGCTTCTGTTCGCGGTCGGTATCGCAGTCGGAGTGGCATTCGACGGAGGCGGCGCGGCGGCCCTCGCGGGCGCGGTAGGCTACTTCACACTTACCAAGGCGGTAGTCACGATCAACCCGGCGATCAACATGGGAGTGCTGGCGGGCATTGTCTCAGGAGTTACCGCCGGCATGCTGTACAACAAGTACCACGACGCAAGGCTCCCCGACGTCCTTGGGTTCTTCGGGGGTAAGCGTTTTGTCCCGATAGCGACCTCCATAGCAAGCATCGTGCTGGCCCTTGTGTTCGGATACGCATGGCCGCCGGTCCAGGATGCCATCCACGGAGTCGGCGAGTGGCTACTCGGCGCGGGATTGACCGGCGCGTTCACGTTCGGGACTCTGAACCGCCTGCTGCTTCCGCTCGGACTGCACCACGTGCTGAACAGCATGGTCTGGTTCGTCTTCGGAGAGTTCACCAACGCGGCCGGAGCTGTAGTCACCGGCGACCTGCACCGCTTCTTCGCGGGCGACCCGACGGCGGGAGTCTTCATGACCGGCTTCTTCCCGATCATGATGTTCGCTCTTCCGGCGGCGGCCCTTGCCATGTACACAACGGCAAGAGATGAGAACAAGAAGGCCGTCTCCGGGATCCTTCTCAGCGTGGCGCTGACGTCCTTCCTCACCGGCATCACCGAACCAATCGAGTTCGCGTTCATGTTCCTGGCACCTGTGCTGTACGTGGCCCACTCGCTGCTAAGCGGCGTGGCGCTGGCCGTCTGTACGATGTTAGGGGTTCATCACGGCTTCGGCTTCTCCGCGGGCGCGATAGACTACGTGCTGAACTACGGCCTGTCGACCAAGGGGTGGATGATCATCCCGATTGGCCTTGCCTTCGCGGTAGTCTACTACTTCCTTTTCGTGGCGGTGATCAAAGGCATGAACCTTATGACCCCCGGACGCGAGGAGGAGGCAGGCGGGGCAACCGCATCGGCAGTCTCGAAGTCCGACCTTGAGAAGCTCGCCCTGGACTACCTGGCGACCCTTGGCGGCGCCGACAACATCGAGGATATCGGCGCGTGCATCACCCGCCTTCGCCTTGTGGTGCGCAACGGCAAGCTGGTCGAGGAGGCTAGAATCAAGGCGCTCGGGGCCACCGGCCTTGTGCGTCCGAACTCGACCACACTGCAGGTCGTCATAGGCACGAAGGCCGAGCTGCTCGCGGATGTGATGAAGAAACATATGAAAAAGTAGGGGGGCTGCACCCGCACCGGGCGGGCAGTCCGGACTGGTTTATTTCAATGCACCCTCCCTTCGCACGTTGTAGGGAGGGTTTTTTCTGGCGTGGAGGTCCTGGAATGAAAGCTCTTACAAGAGGTAAAATAGTGACGGGGAGCTCCTGGCTCGAGGGATTGGCCCTGCTCTTCGATGAACGGGTCAAGGACTTCGTCACAGAGGAAGCTATCCCCTCGGATGTCGAGCGTATCGATGCGGGTGGTGCCTGGATAGTGCCCGGATTCATCGATATTCACGTTCACGGAGGTCGCGGTGCGGACGCGATGGACGCTGAGGAGCAGTCTTTGAACTCCATCGCGTCAGGGCTGGCCGCGCACGGTGTCACAGCCTTCTGCCCCACCACGATGACTATGTCCCCGGAACGAATCGAGGCGGCGCTTGACGCCGTTAAGAGGGTAATGGGCATACCGCGGGAGGGAGCGACCATCCTCGGAGTCCACCTTGAGGGGCCGTACATCAGCCCCGGACGCGTCGGTGCCCAGGACGGAGCATTTGTCGAGCGTCCTGACCCGGAGTTCGTCCACCGCATGTGCGACATCCTGCGTCTGGTCACCTTCGCCCCGGAGGAGGACGAAGGGCTGTCCTTCCTGAAGGCCCTTAAGGAGGAGGGAGTAGTCCCCTCAATAGGGCACTCGCAGGCGACGTACGAGCAGGCAATGCAGGCCTTCAGCGGCGGAGCGATGAGCGTGACCCACCTGTTCAATGGTATGCCGCCCTTTCACCACAGGACTCCGGGGCTCGTGGGCGCGGCACTCGACGCCGACGTCTTCTGCGAGCTGATAGCGGACGGAGTGCACTCCCACCCGGCCGTCTTTCGCCTGCTGCACAGGATAAAGGGGCTGGAACGGGTCGTGCTAGTCTCCGACGCCATGCGCGGGGCGGGACTGGGCGACGGAGAGTGGGATCTGGGAGGGCAGAGAGTAACAGTGCGAGGGGGGACGGCCTCTCTTGCGAACGGGACGATAGCCGGAAGCGTGCTG
>Ga0172382_10004618_pt1 | contig 21017 bp, 30 predicted proteins | sample Leawel138RmetaG_FD_122245 | JGI IMG/M metagenome (GOLD analysis project Ga0172382, IMG submission 122245) | Leachate microbial communities from a municipal landfill in Southern Ontario, Canada - Leachate well 138R metaG | ecosystem: Engineered > Solid waste > Landfill > Unclassified | place... | reverse complement strand
AGATTATCATCATTTGTATCATTTAAATACATTTCATATGCTTCTTCTAATTCAACAACTTCCTTCTTTAAATGATTGATAAGTTCTTTAACTGGAATACTTCTCCAATGAGGCATATCATAAGTATTTTCTTTAGGTGGATACTTTTCTAATCTATCAGTAATTTTTTCAATCATTATATCAACATGATTTGTTACAATATTTTCAATAATAAATGCAATATGTGGATGATTGTATTTATCTTCAAATGAATAATTTTTAAAATATTCAACTGTATTTTGAAATATCATTAATAATTGATCTGACATTTCATGTTTACCTTGTAACTTAGTAAAATCTGGAAAACTCTTAGATCTTCGTAATGCAGCAACAAAACAATCTACGAAATATTCAAACAAGTTTAAAAGATTCATCCCATTGATTTTATTTTTAAAAAATTCTGGATGGTGATCATTTACAAGATAGTGATGTTTTAATCCAGGAGACTGTAAAACTTTTTCATATTCAGGAGTACCAAATTTCATATCTTTAATAATAGTTAAAGCTTCAAATTCGCATGTTAAAAATTTAGAATCATCATGTTTAGAAATTCTTTCTAAAAGATCTTTAATTATTCTTTTAGCAAATATCTCTACATCTTGTTTATGTTGAAAGATCTCTTTTGTTAAAATTTCTACTTTACTTGCTTCTTTAATTTCCATTTAAAATTTTCCTTAAAGATAAAAATAATTATTAGTTTTTAAATTTTTTATTAATATAATAATATATATTTATAAATATGTATAATGGTTTTACCCATTATACATATTTATAAATTAATTAGTTTTAAAGAGCTTCAACAGCAGTAATTACACCGTTAGTAACAGTAATTGTATGAGTTGCAGTATCAAAAGTTCCAGTAAAACCACTTACGGGTTCAGGAATAACCAATGCTTCCAAGTCAGCTTTATCAGCCTTTTCTTCCAAGTCAGCTTTATCAGCCTTTTCTTCCAAGTCAGCTTTATCAGCCTTTTCTTTAAGAGCTTCTGCAGTTCTAACATCATTTACAAGTTTCATATAAATATTTTCCTTTCATATATTAATTATTTACTTATTCAGTAATAATTTCAGTAATTTGACCATCTACAACAGTAATAGTTTTACCATCATTAGTGGTAAATGTACCACTAATTGTATTTTTTTTAAGACTTTCAGAATTTACAGTATTAATTGCATCTTTTACAGTAGGTCCAATAACATCAGAATCATTTCCAATTTGGGAAGCTGGTTGTTGTAAATTAGGAAGTGTCCCTGATATGACTTCAATAAATGAATTTCTTAAATATAAAGTACCATTATTAGTCCAGGTACCTCTTAAAAATGAACTATTTGCAGTTAAAGTCATTCCAGAAGGAATAGTCACTGTAGAAGTATTTGTAGCAATTCTACTAAAATTCATCTGAAGTTGATATGATTGAGTTGATCCGGCTAATGAAAATGAAGGTGTTCCAGTTAAAACAGATCCGTTAATAATTACACCACCACTAGCACCCCATGATGGAAGATCTGCTGAACTATCCATAGAAACTTGAAGTAATGAACCACTACCAATACTACATGATTCAATCAATCCATAATTTACATTATTATAAACAAAATTACAGTTATATGCAAGTGCTCGTCTATTTGTAAGATTATTAATGCATGTTACAGTCAATGTGCCTTTTTGAGCGCCATCCCCAGGTACAAAATTACAATCTTCCCAGATAACATCATCAAATGCAGTAGAACCATTAGAACCAGTAATTACTACAGGTGCTAAAAAGGTAATACCCTTCAAATGGAACATTTTTAAATTAGAGTTGTTTATAGTTGATTTTAATGATTCACCACTTGTTGGACGAATTTGTACTATACCAACCCCAGTTAATTTAATTCTATGAAGATTTAAACTTTCTAATACTATATTTTCATAATATTTACCAGTTTGAATAAATATATTATATGGATTTAAATTATCATCATTATTTTCAATGATTTTATTAATTGCAGCTTGAATAGTTTTAAAAGGTTTTAAATGTGTACCATCTTCAGTATAACTTCCAGATCTATTTACATCAACATACAATTCTCTAGTAGGAACTGGAGTTAAAGATAATAATGCATTGGTTAAACCATTTACTTCTGATTCTAAATGAGTATGTACAGTGGGAGCTTTTCCAGCCAATGAGTCAGTTAATCCAGTTACATCAGATTCAGTATGAGTATGTACAGTAGGGGCTTTTTCTGCCAATGAGTCAGTTAAACCTGTTATATCAGATTCAACATGAGCATGAACAATAGGTGCTTTTCCAGCCAATGAATCAGTTAAACCTGTAATATCTGATGTACTATAATCACCAGGCTGAGCTGTAATATCTCCTATTCTACCAAATACAGATGAAACTTCAGCAGTAGGAGATAACAATTCTTCCCAATTACTGATATTTGTACCATCAGGTGCTTTTAATATAAAACTTTTATTAATATCTGGACGAATAGCAATATCTCCAACTTCAACAATTAAGGCTAACATTGCAGTTTCAGAATTAACTACATGAGTATCTGTAATTGCAATTGGAGGTAATTGACTGCTAGGAACTTTACCATTTGCATCTAATGATGGAACTCCAAGAGGTTGATTTTTCTGAGTTAATGGAATTAAAGCTGATAAACTATCAGTCAATCCAATTACTTCATTTTCAGCATGAGTATGTTCAAAATCAGTAACATCTTCTTTAAGATGAGTATGTACAGTAGGAGCTTTTCCAGCTAAACTATCAGTTAAACCAGTTATATCTGATTCCAAATGAGTATGTTCAGTAGGAGCTTTTCCAGCTAAAATATCAGTTAAACCAGTTATATGTGATTCCAAATGAGTATGTTCAAAATCAGTAACATCTTCTTTAAGATGAGTATGTATATTAGGAGCTTTTCCTGCCAATGAATCAGTTAAACCTGTAACTTCTGATTCAGTATGAGTATGTACAATAGGAGCCTTTCCTGCCAAGTTATCAGTTAATCCAGTAACATCAGATTCAACATGAGTATGATCTGTATTAGATTTATTTGCAAGAGCATCAATCAATCCGGCAATTTGTTCTACAGAGTAATCACCACTTACAGCAGTAATATTTCCAATTCTTCCAAAGACTGTAAGAACTGGTACAGGCATTTCAGCCCAGTTTGTTTCAATATTTGAAGGCTCATCTTTTAGTATGAAAGTTTTATGGAGATCATTCCTAATTACAATATCACCTATCTGAGCAACTACTGAAAGCATATCACCTAAATTTTCAGCAATATAAACTTCGGTTGTAGCAACAGCAGGAACTTGATCATTCGGAAGTTTACCTTCTTCATCTCCTACTAAAATTTGCTTACCATCAGCTGTTATTAAAATATCTCCAGGCTCAAGCGGTGCATGAGTTGGAAACCCGTTAGCATCATAACTACCTACAAAAATTTTTTTCTGAGTCATTAAATTACCTCTTCCTAAAAAATATTAAGATTATTCCTTAAATATTTGTTTAAAAAGATAGAGGTATGTAAATTCAATAAAAAAAAAGAAATGTATATATACATTTCTCTTTATAAATTCTATTCACTAAATGTATGAACAAGATCTAATTCAACTGCTTTAATACTTTCAAGGCTTGTGCAAATATTTTTATCAAAAATAGTTCCTAATATTCCAATAGATCTAGCAGTATCTTTTATACTACATACTGTTTGATCTGCAAGGTTTTCAATTTCTAAAAATAATTTATCAATTTTCTTTAAAGACATTGACTCATGTTGTGTAAATTCTTGAATTACTATTGGATTTTCATCATTGTGAATATTGATTAGTTCCAAATCATTCTTAAGTGTAATTTTATTTATTTTGAGTTTCAAATCATCCTTCATAGAGAGTTCAAATTTAAATTTTGAAAAGATACTAGTTTTTCTAATATCAAAATTCATATCCAAAGATTTAGAGATAATTTTATTCAATTCCTTTAAACTAATTTTCTTCATTTTTCTTTTCTTCCTTTTCATTTTTATAAATTACTAGATCTTATTAATATAAAATCGTATCTTAAATGGAATTATTGGATGAATCCATTTATTACAATTTGCTGACATTAAATTATTATTATCAATTCCAAATAATTCTGTAGTCCAGTTAGATATCATAGAAGTATGTGGATTCTTATATTTAAATCCTGCAAATATATAATTATTTGAAATTGAATTTGAAAATCTACTCCAGTGATATATTATATTATCAATTTTAAAAAACCCAGTTTTATCTAGTTCGAATTCAATATATCCAACTAAAGATTTATCTAAATCTAGATTTTTCTGCTTTGGTTTTTTAGAATTTTTATCAATAAATAAGTCATCAAAATTTCCAACATTTTGTAATCTATCATTAAATTTTACATTATAAGATTTATCTAACCGATATATAAGAGTTTTATAAAATTTAAAATTAAATTTACACTTTTCCCAGGTATCAGAGCCCTTTAAATAAAAGAAATTTCCAATTCCAATTAATTTCATAACTGTATGAATTCTTGGATGAAGAATATCATATCTAGCACTGTTATTTTTTAGATCATTAATAATTCTATGTATTGTCATTAAAGTAAATATTCCTCCTAATAAACTATGATAATAATATATATTTATAAATATATATTATTTTAATAGGTAAATATAAAGGAGTTAATTATGCCAGGAATATTAAGGATTTCAGGAAAAGTTAGTGATTTATGTGCATTTGTATTTTTAAAGGATGATTCAAAATATGGTGGAACTGGATACCCTCCAAAGGGTGTATCTATTGCTAATGGTGATTATATTAACCTTGAAATTGATGTAGATAGTGGTAAAATTGCTAATTGGAAATTTGATGAAGAAACTTATATAGAAGAAAATAATCTTAAGGAAGAATCATAAAATGCACTTATATGTAGATAAAATGGATCCATTAAATATTTGGACAAAAATAAATGAATTAAATTTTGATTCAATAATTAAGATCATGCAAGATATGAAATGGATGTATGGTGTTAATAAAGAAGTAGTAACTGAAATTGAAGTAAAAAATATGGTTGGAGGATTAGTTCGATCAGTATTAAATGATGAATCTTCACTACCAATTAAAAGTGCTGCAGCTGGAGGATTTCTTGTAATTGGAAGATATAGTGAGAAACCTAAAGTAAATCCTCCATCTAGCGGATTTATCCGAAAATATGAATGTCTTGAAGAAATTTATATATATTTCACTCCGTATGAATATCATATAATGAAAGAATCATAATATTAAAAAAAAGAAAGATTATAATCTTTCTTTTTTTTCTATAATTTAATTTTTACACAATTTAATAATCATTTCGAAAACATCTCTTTGGTAATCCCTAACATCATCCAGAGATATATCTTTAATTGGAATCCATTCAACATTCTTTATTTTCTTATCAGTACATCTATCCATAGATATTCCATAATTAGTGGCATATGCAAAATAAAAATCAGTTTTTTTATCTAATGTAGTTATTTTAAATCCTAATAGTGGTGATACATTAATTCCAGTTTCTTCAAATGTTTCCCTTTCAGCAGCTTGATACCCAGTTTCAGTAGGTGAAGATTTTTTACCCTTTGGTAGTTCAATTCCTTTATTAGTCCTTACTACAAGTAATTCTTTATAAGGAATTAAATTCATAGGAAATATTTCTTTAATTACTATACATCCATATGTTTTCATGAGAAATATCCTTTAGAATCAACTTCAGAAACTTTTGCAAAATAAGTAATTGCACTATTAGATAATTTATTTAATGCTTCAAAAAATTTATAATCAATTGCAGATGAATTAACAACGTGAAATGGAAATTCTTGAGTTTTAAATATTTCATCATAAATATCAAGTGAAGTTTCCAATTGCCTTAAATAACAAAAGAATGTTTCATGATTATATTTAACTGTATTAAATGATTCTATTAATTCATTAATATCTTTTTTTACTATATTTTCCTCTTCAGGAATATTTTTTTGAAGTTTTAAAATATATTCTTCACCTTTAAAAATATCTAGAAATGGTTCTTTAAATTTTTTAGAATTATAGTAATTGATTATATTTTTAATTGAATCTTTATTTTTAAGAACTAAATGTATCATTCTAAAGCTCCTGTATTAATTTTATTAATCTTCTTTTTCTTTTAAGCAACTTTTTATGTTCCCTACGAAATTTCTTAATTCTTAATTCGTCTAGTTCATGTATCTCAGAAATAAATCCAATGAAATACTTATTAACTTCTTCTTTAACAAATAAATTTATTATAGAAACTTCATTTTCAAAATGATCATTAATTATAAGATTTTTAAATATTAACAAAAATTTTTGATTCTTTTTAATTTTGAAATTGTATGTATCTATTAAATATTTTAATAAATCATCTTGAATATACATTGAGTGAGTTTCATTAGAAAACATATAACATTTATTTTCATCACGTTTTAAATATGTATATTTTTTATTTATAGTACTATTTACATATCTTAGTGAATCTATGTTATATTTATCTTGATTGATAACTTTTTTAAATTTATCTAAAATAAATGATTCCAGATTATATATTTTACATTTCATATATTGAACCTCAGATTAAATTAATTTAATTATATATATTTATAAATATATATAATTAAATTATAAATCTAAAAATAAAGGAAGCTATTCAATGAGATATGAATTAAATTGTAAAGAAAAAATTGAATATAATGCTAAAATTAAAGAAGAAATTATTTCTAGAATTGTTTATCTTGAAAAAGAAATAGAAGGATTAGAGTCTATAGAAAATGTTACAGACATTATCATTAAGAAGAATGTAGAAGATAAAGATATTCCATTTGAAAATCGTATTCCAATTTCTATACTAATTTCTACTAATGGTGGTCAACTTAAAGCTGCAAAGTTTTTAATCAATTTAATTAATGGAAGTAAAACTCCAATTAATACAGTATGTATTTCAAATACATATTCTGCCGGTGGATTAATTTTAGTATCTGGGCATAAACGGTATATGTATAAAAATTCAATATTTCATATACATGATCTTTCAAGTGGAACATTTGGTAAACTTACAGATATGGAAGAAATGTTAAAAGATATTAAAATATATCGTAAATGGATGGAAGAAATTTATGATGAAAGATCCAGGATTCCTAAGAATATAATGGATGATATAATGAATAATAAACGTGAAGTAGTATTCAATTTTAAACAGTGTTTAAAATATCATATAGTAGATGATATTATCGAAGACTTCATGGATATTTATAAATAATTTAGGAGTTTGAATTATGCGAATAATATCAAATTTTTATGACTATTATGATTCATTTAATGATAATGAGTCATTAACTATCTATAAACGAATAACTGAAGAAATTAAAAAGAATGATGTTTTATTTAAAATACCATCCGGTATAGAAGTTAAATCTACTAAACCATTTATCAAGGCTAATTATTATCGTAAAATAAATCAGACAATGAGAATTATCGATCCAGGATTTTATAGAGCTAAAAATAAAATTGTACGTGCTTCTATAATATATGTATTAATAGCTAAAAATCTATATCCAATTATTTCCGCTATGTTTTATCCAGATAAACTTGATTTATATCAAAATATTAATTTTTATAATGTAGATGATCTCATAAAATTTACTACTAAATATCCTGAAATATTTAAATCAACAATTCATTTTAAAAAATTTAAAAAAGAAGATGCCTTTGCAGAATTTGAAGAATTTTTTAAAATGACAATAAATGAAAAGGATGCAATTGATCTACACCTACATTATAATAGTCCTATTATTTCATGGTCTAAAAGAGATATAGACCACGATTTAAATTCAATAAATATCAATCCAAGATTAAAGGAGTATGGAATGGAAAAAATATTAGATCCATTTAATGCATATCAAGAAATATCTCAATTTTATGAAACTTATTTAATTAAAGAAAAAGAAGTTCCTGTAAAAATTTCAGATATTGATAAAATACATCAACATGGATTTGATAAGAAAACTTCATTTAGAAAAATGTAGAAGGGATAATTAAATGATAAATTATGTTGAAGAAGCACTTGGATATAAACTTATTAAAATAAGTAAAATAAAAAATGCATTACTTGAAGTATATATAATTAATAAGGACTTAATTGAAGATCCATTTAATGTAGATGTATCTATACTACGAAATATGGAGCCAAAGTATAAAATTGGATGTATATTTAATTATAATCAAGAACGAGATTTTTTGAGATGTATTATCCTTTCAGGAATGATTATTGATTTAGAAGCAAATGAAGCTTTAATTACTGTATGTTCTTTTTACAATGTAAAGTTCCAATTTTTAGATGATGTTGTAATTGGGAGTTCCAATGGTAATACTCGTAATATAATAATAGAGCCATATATTACTATAAATGAATATGCAGTTCTCGAATATGATCAGAGTTTTATCTTTAAACATAAACCAGATTTAGAACGTGGTGATATTGTAAGAATTTGTAAGGTTAATACTATTACTGGAAAATGTGAAGTTCAAAAATATTCTATTGATGGTATAAAAATAAATGATCCAGTATATGAAGTTGAAATTGAAAGTTTAATTAAAATAAATAACTTATTACATTTACCAATTTCTTCTAAGAAGGATAATAAAAATGGCTGAAATCGCAATTATAAAAAAAGATATTGAATTTTGTGAATTAAAAATGGGTGATAAAGTTATAATAAATTCATGTGTAAATAATTTATATAATGTAGAACATAATTCTAAAATTTATGAAAATATCCCTGGTGAATTTCTACTATTTCATAAAAATATGATAATTAGTAATTTATTTTCTGATGAATTTAAATCAACTCAAGTTTTAGTACCCCTTGATATAACTTGGGATCCTAAAGAAGATATTACTACATTTGAATTAGCTAAAGCTATTCCATTATTAACATCTAATGGTTATATATTTCCAAACCAATTAAATATGAAAGAATCATACTTAAGACATTTTAAAATTATAGATCCAAATAAGTCATAAAAATTAAAAAAAGAAAGTTTATATTAACTTTCTTTTTTTCATTATTTATACTTTTTTTCGCCATGCACATTTATTACATTGAAACCAATATTCATTATCTTTTAAAAACACAATATATGAACTTGGATCAGAGAAATTTATTCTACATCTTGGACAAATTTTTATTTTCATGATTTTGGATAGAGCAATGTTTCACAAACATATTGAAGGAGAACCCATTCATCATTTTCTAATGAATCTTCAGGATTCCTTAGTTTTAAGAACATTTCTTCACCTTCATCATTACTATTAAATACATGTACAGTTAGAGCAATTTTACTAAAATCTAGTTCTTTAATAGATTTTTTAGTAAGTTTTATTTCAAGATCTTCCTCATATTCTTCTTTATTCTCAAGTATATCTTGAGTTAAAGTATTAAAATATTGCATAAATAAATCTTTAGCTGGTTGTGGTAAATTTTGTTCTTGAAAGTGTTTAAAATTTTTTATCTCCATAGTTAATTCCTTTAAAAATTAATAATTTAATTAGATCTATATATTTTTAGATCTAATTAAATTATATATGTTTATTTTTTGAGTTTTCGCTTTATGAACTTAATAATTCTAGAAACCATATTTAATGTTAATCCTTGTTTATCTTTAGGCTTAAATAACCTAATTCGGTTATTATTCATATATGGATCAATAATAACAAAATTAAAACATTTTTTTCTGTGCTCAAAAATATATTTATCAATATTTAATAATTTTAGATCTGATAAATTCTTAGTAAAATCTATTTTATTCTCAATATCAATTCCATGATTTTTAAAATTATGAACTATTTCATTTTTGTATTCTTTTGCTTTAAAATCAGTAATAATAAGTTTATAATATGGAAATTGATTTATTAACTCTTTAAATTTATTTATCATAACTGGGTTTAAGTAAAATAAATCATTATTTTTGATATGTACAAAATCTTTTTCACAATTTAAACTACCATTTATATTTATAAATATAAATAGAGTTCTAGATCTATGATACATACATCTTTCAATTTTATGATAATTTATTTTATCATCATCTTTACTCAAAGACATAGCCCAAGTTTTTCTACATTCAACAGAGTCACAAACTTTATTACGTTTACTAATTATACTTTCTCTAGGATTAAATTCTTTACCACATATAATACAGGTGTCTATATGCAATGGAGAATAATCTATTTGACCATAATTAGGAAATTCGATTTTATCAAGTTTTTTAATATAAGCTTTTCTTGCAATTCTTTTTATAATATGAAGTTGTTCTTTATTATTAGAGTTTTCAAATCTATTATCATACCTCATTATTCTTTCCTTTCAAAATTCCTTTTTTATTTTTTATAGATGTGATAATTTGAACGTATTCACATTTTTTAACATCATTTAAAATTTTTTTCAAATCCTCAAAAATTTCTCTTTCTGAAATAATTGTAAAAGTTCCAGTATTATATAAAACTGTAAAGTTAATAGATTTAACTTTTAATTTTTTAATTCGTTTTACATACTTTATACATTTATCATATTCATAATTTGTTATACGAAATTCATAATAGAATTCAGTTGAATCTTTATCGATCTTCATTTTTATACCACCAATTCAAATTTAATAAACTGTTTTATTCTATTTAATTAATTAATTAACATATAAATAATATATGTCTGTAAAGTGCTACAATAATTTATAATATTGTAGTTTTATTATATATTTTAATTAAATCCATCATGATGTATAATCATGATGGATTTAATTTCCTAAAAACATTTTAATAAATTATTGGTATAGGAAATTCTAATATGACAACAATTTTAACTAAAGAAGTGTATCCACAAATAATTCAAGGATTTAATTCTAGAAATGATAGAAATAAATTCTTACAATATATTGCCAAATATTTAGATAATAATTCAGAAATATTGTCTACAAATGGTCCATATAAACAACTATATTTTAAAGAAATTGATAAAAATTATATATTCGTTATCTTAAAGATGAATATTGGAGAACTTCCTGGAATTATTAAAAAAATTCCATGTATTAAGAGTGAATGGCAGGTTCTCCCAGAATTTAGATTCTGGATATTTGCATTAACTATTCGTTATTTCGAAGAAAATGTAAAGAAAAAGGATGAAATAGATTTAATCCTAATGTATTTAACATCATACTTTTATAGTAGTCTTTTTTATAGGTCTTTCAAATTTGAACCGAATGAAAATATTATGGCATATACAATCAATAATCTTAGTAATAGATTTTATATTAAAAAATATAAAACCGTATATGCTGCACTTTATAATACTGTAAGATCTTCTCATGAAAATAATTTAAAGAAATTATTAAGAGGAGATGATGAAGATTTAAAGGACTACTTAATAGCATTTAGGACTTCAATTTCATCATTTCTAAAAAATATTGCAAGAGAATATTACAATAATTATGAAAAACGAAAATTCATTAACTTTGACAAAGATGTATTAGACGATGAAAATTATAAAGAAATAGATAATTTATCCTTCCAAATTAATAGAATTTCCGATGCATGTCACATGTATGTAGTTAGTAACCCATTTGATTATGAAGTTGCTAAATTAGTTTCAACTCTTACAATTCTTTCTGAAAGCAATATTAGATCTGCAATAAATGATATCATTGATAAGAAAAATAATGAATTAAAAACTTTATTCTCATTAATACTGGATGTATATTTTAGTGCAAATAATAAGGTTGAAGATATTCCTACTAAAAAATTTATTGCAGATATGTTAATGATTTATACTAGTAGTAATATTAAAAATGATGCAATATTAAAATTAAAAAGTTTATTAGAAGAATGGTTGATGGAATGTAGTAAAAAATATCTACAGACAAATAGATTAGCAACAAAATCTGTATTTAAAAAAGCTGTATTTATGTATTTTGTATTCATTATACAAAAAACTTATCATCTTAGAGGTTAATAATGACTAGTATTAGTGAAAAAAATAATAAAGCAAAGAAATTAATTCAACAAGTAATGAATGCATTAGATAAATCTGGAATAAATACTGAAAGATATAATTCTCTTTTCAAAGAATTAGAGAAAAAGTCTCAGACCGAATTATATAACTTTCTAAAAAGTATTGCAGATAGTTCTAATGAATTTTTTTATCTTGAAACCTTACCATATAAAAATGAACCTGGTTTTTCAGATATTGAAGAAGCTGCAGATATTTTAAATATTCCACTTGAAGAATATGTATACATTAAAAATACTGAAAGTGGTAAAACTATTAGAAGCCGAGAAAAGGCAATAGTTGGTTATTTACCTATTAAAAGATTACAACAATTGCTAATTAAGAAAAGTGGATATAATCTTGATATAAATGTAAGAAGTGCTAAAACTGGACAAATTGCTGAAAGTGATAAGGTTGGAAGAATCTCAGATAGTGAAAACTATACCCTATCAATTATGGGAGCAAATCACTTCCTCAAAGAAGCTCTAGGTCCAAGAGCTGACTCTATGGAAGAAAAAATGCAAATGTATAAAAGTATTACTAATGAAGGATATGTAAATCTTTCTGATCTAAGTTCAAATATAGAAAGTCATACAACCTTAAATACTATAAATGTATATATGCTTGGAGCTGGTGTTTTAAGTGATTTAGTTACAGATTCATTAGCATTACCAAGAACTATGAAAGAAAAAAATAAATAATTAAAAAAAGAGAAAAGACAATTAAGTCTTTTCTCTTTTTTAATTAATGGTAAGAATTACTATAGTTTAATAGTAGTACAGATTTATTACTTGGCTTTTTACTTTTATATTTTTTCTTCTTACAACCCGTAGATATTTTAAGTAATTGACGACTATTAAGATCGTCTAAAATTTTAGTCATTTCACTTTCAATATTCTTCATACTGTTTTCCTAATTTAAAATTTCTTCAAAATCTATAACTTCATTATCAGGTTCAATTTTAATAAATTTATATCCCTTAGAAAGCCTAGATTTTAGTTCTTTAAGTCCAGATACTTTAATTCTTATAGATTTGTTTTTAGTGGTTACAAGTAAATCTGATGTTTTATCAACTATCTTAGATCTGATGATTTTATTATCATTCAAAGAAATTATCTTATAACCTTTTCTAAATCTACCAATTCTTCTAAGAGATTTAATTAATTGCTTTTTACCAATACCCTTTTTAGTTAAAACTACTAATCGTTTATTTTTATCAGTTTTCTTATTATAGATTGATATATTTGAAATCTTATCATTTTTATCAAGTCGCATTAATCCAACACCAGATGAATTCCTAGTAATTTTAATAGGAATCTTTGAAACTTGAACTCTGCAACTCATACCATTCTGAGTTACAACTATAATATCAGATTTTTCATTATCAACTAATTCTACTGAAATCAGTTTATGTTTTGGTTTTAACTTAATTGCAATAATTGATGATCTATTAAACTTTGTATATTCTTTTAAAGGTGTTCGTTTTATAATACCCTTATTAGTTACAAATAATAAATCACCATTACTTTTTTCAATTTCAGAAAGGCTTACAGGTATAATCGCTGCAATATCTTCATCTTCTTTCATTTTTACATATGATTTAATTGATCGAATATTTTTATTTCCTTCTTGAATATCCCATACTTTTTGATAGTATAACTTTCCAAGATTCGAAAATACAAATAAATAATCTTTATTATTACATTGAATCATCTTTTCAAGATTTTCAATCTTTTTACTTTTTACAAGCTGTTTACCTTGTCCACCTTTTTTCTGTGATTTGAAATTAGATGGATCAATCTTTACAATAAGATTATTCTTAGAAATTCCTATGATATAATTTTTATCTTCAACTATTTCAGATCCACCTGTAATTTTATCTTCATTTTTAGTACCATGAGACTTAATTTCAAGAATCTGAGTTTTTCTTTTCACTTTTTTAAAGTCATTAATTATATTACGCTGTTCTTTCTTAATATATTCTAGAATTTTAGAATCATTAAGAACGAATTCATAATATTCTTCAAGTAATTTTTTCTTTTCATCTTTTTCACTGATTAATTTTTCATTTTCAAGTTTAGTTAATTGAGAAAGTTTTAAATTAAGAATATATTCAGCTTGAATTTTAGTAAGATCTTTGAATTTAGATTGTAGTTTATCTCTTGCATCTTCATAACTTTTACTACTTTTAATGATTTTAATTACATCATCAATACTAGCAAGAGCCATTATTAAACCTTCAAGAATGTGTATTCTTAAAGATATATTTTTAATTTTATTATTATAGATTCTCTTTAATGTAGCTTTTCTAAAATTAATCCAATCTAACAAGATTGATTTAACATTATAAAGTTTAAATGATTCTTTATTTGTAGCAATCATCATAACTTTATAAGTACATTCACATTTAGTGTATTTATATAGTTTCTCTTTTACAGTTTCAGGATTAACATCTTTCTTAAGTAAAATTTTAAGATGAACTCCTCCACCTGTAGATTCATCTCTAATATCTTTAATTTCAATGATCTTAGGAGGAATATTACCTTTAGGTGGAGCTTTACAGGCTTCTACAATACTTTCAAAAAGCTGTTCAATAGAAACTGAATAAGGTACTTCCGTAATAATTAAATTTCCATGTTTATCTTCTTCAATTTTAGCTCTAAGTAAAAAATTTCCCTGTCCAGATTTATATGCATTGATAATATCATTCTTAGATGTTATTATTCCACCAGTTGGAAAATCTGGAAGTAAACTATCTATTACTTTTTCAGTTTTAATTTCTGGTTCATTGATTAAAGTAATTACTGAGTGACATACATCTACAATATTATGGCACGGCCAACTCGTAGAAATACCGCCAGCTGCAATACCCATTGCACCATTAACTAATAATACTGGAAATTTGGATGGTAAAACTTTAGGCTCCTTTAATGTAGCATCATAATTATTTACCATATCAACTGCATTTTCATCGATATCTTCCAAAAGATATTTTTCTGTATTCTTATGAAGTTTACTTTCAGTATTATGACTTATAAATCCACTTGAAATGAATGAATGATCTTTAGAGTCTACTTTAATTGAATATATATTTTTTTTAAATTTTAGATCTTTAATGGAAGATACTTCTACAAAAATAAAATCCTTCAAAAATTCTATTTTTTCTTTAATTTTATTAATAATTTCTATGTTATTTACATACTTATTAATAATGCCAATATTTTTATGAAACCCAGAATATGTTGAAATATCGAGTTTATTTAAAAGTGAATATCCATTTTTACAATTTTTAATAATATATTCTTTCAATCCAGGAATTATAGTACATTTAGATGGGCCTTTATTTTTATATGATCTTATTTCAATTTCTGAAATTAATTTAGATAATATTTCATTTTTATAAGTTGAAATAAAACCTATATTAGTAAACTTTTTAAGAGATTCAATATCTGAAAATCTTATAGAAATAACATTAGATCTTTTATCAAAAACTCTATAACTTCTAATTCCAAAGTTAAGTAATAATATTTGAATTTGTTTAGCTAAAATTTTACTTTTAGTAATATAAGATACATCCCCATACCATACATTTCTTTTATTATTAAAATTACATCTAACACTACCATCACCTTCATACAATGATTGTAGAAAATATTTATGAACTAATGCATTAGAATTTAAAATATGAAGGGGTATATGTTTTTTTTCGCACTTCATTCTACCAATTTTAGAAATATACTCATAAAATTTTTTATTTTCTGTATCAATAGAAAATACTTCTCCAGAAGTTTTATCTGGAGTGTATTCTCTCAAATTTAACCCATATACTTCTCCAAGTCTTTTAAATTCTATTAATACTTTATCATAATAATTTTTATTTTGATTTGAAAATCCAACTCTATAGTATTTTTGAGTTTGAGATGAAATGTATCCTTCTGATATCATTCCCCCCCAAAATATAGCATCATTTTTTTCATTTTCAGTTATTTTTAAATTGGTTAGATCTATATTACTTTTTTTAATAACTATTTTATCTTTATAAGATATATCTTCTAGTTTTTTCCATTCTAATTCAAAATTATTATTTACTGTTATGATTGGATGATTAAAGCTACCCTTAATACTATATCCAAATTTTAATATAATCTTTTTAATATTAAATTTATCACATTTAAAATATTTAGTATATTTTACAATATTACCTTTATAATCTAAACATATTCCATTATTATCTAATTGATCCATTCGTAATAAAGATCCATCTGGTTGCAAGAGTAGTTCATCTCCAGTTAAACAATACCTCATTGCAGACGGTTCATCTCCTCCAAGAGTTCCTAAGTTTCCATTTTTATTCATTAATACAAAATTATATGTAAAATCTTGACTCATTCTAGTAAGAGCTTCATATGTTGCTTGATCACCGTGTGGACTCAATGTTGCTAAAACTTCACCTACAATTTTAGCACATTTTACAAATTGCTTTTTTGAAAGAAATCCACCTTTAAGACTTCCATATAATATTCTTCGTTGCACTGGTTTCTGACCATCGTATGCATTTGGGACTGCACGACCCAATATAACACTCATATTATACAGATTCATATTCTTTTGCATTGTATCTTTAATATCTTGACTAATAATTTTTTCAGACATTTTTAAAATTATTCCTTCTTTCATATATAATATATAGTTTTTGATAATTTTATTTACTTTTTAATAATATATGATTATAAAACATTTCTATAAATTAATGAAAGGAATCATAAATATTATGACAATGCTTTCTGAGAGTCTTTTAAAATTAGATGAGGTTCGTACATATATTGAAAGCCAAGCTGACGACCTTACAAATCCTGATCATAAAACTTGGACTAAAGATCTATATTCAAAATTAATTAATGATTTAATTGATGGATTAAATATATACTGTAATGATAAATTTAAAAAAGAAGATCTTTTAAAGAAAATAATAATTAGTATGAATCATGCTATGAATTATGAACTTATGGAAGAACCTGACATTGTATTTCAAAGTATAAGTGGTACTCAATTAGGGCATGAAAATATTTCTGATATATTTAATTGCAATGGTTTATTTCCAGAAATTTTATCTCTTGATGTTTCAAGTTTCTACAATGGACCAGTTGAAGAAGAACCTTCTCCTGAACCTGAAGATTCTGAACTAGAAAAATATAAATTATTTGAGTTAGTTAAAAAAGCTGAAAGTGCTGAAGAAGATGAATTAAAGAAACGTGAAGATTTAAAGGTATGGTTAGATGGATTTGCAATGAATAATGTCATGCAAGTATTATTTGAACAACCTGTATTAACTAGTTCAATTAATATAGATACAATTATTAATTCAATATTTATAGATAAGGGTGTAAAAAATATTATAGAAGAATACTCCTTAGATATTTATATACCTGAGAAATTAAGATAAATAAAAAAAAAAGAATAGGTTAAATACCTATTCTTTTTTTTTTAAATTATTCTACAGTAACACTTCCACTAAAAATTACTTTACCATCTTCATTAAACTGAGTGACATGTCCGGTGGGACTGTCTTCCAGCTCCTTGATAATATGCTTTATTGCATCTTGAGGAGTTTTTATATCCTCATTAAAAGTAATATTAAACTCAAATTTAACATTATACTGTACCTGATGCCGATGTTCCATTATTTACTTCCTTTTCATGTTCTCTAAATCCATCAATATATCTTTTTAGAATTTTAAATACATCATTTAATGCAATATCCTTAAGACCTTTAGCATTAAAGTGATTGGGTGAATCTATTGATATTTTAGAAAGATTTGAAAGTATATCAAATTGGTATCTTATTATAAATACTAGATCAAATTTAAATCTGGTATTAGGATATTTAAATACAATTTTAATTTTATCCTTTCCCAATACCCTTTCATAGTATCTTGTCGGAGTCATATACTCTTTAAATCTTTCAAAGATGCCTATAAGTATTTGCATTTCATTATGAAGATTTACACGAAGCATTGCCATTTCATTAATTATGTTCATTATTAATACCTACAATATTTTCTTTAAGATATTCGTTTACTTTTTCTTCAAATTCATTCATAGTTAACTCACTATGATTTAAAATATCAACAATTGTAATTGTGGCATAATTTCTGAAGAGATTAAAATTACATTCAATTACAATATTAATACATATAGTATTATCATATGGAGACATCATTTTAATCATTATTGAATTAGCCATCCAATATTTTTCTTCATATTTAGATGATCTTTGAATTTCTCTACATTTATGTAAGATCGATCTAATTCTATCTATTTTTTTTCTAAAATCATCAAATAAGGTTGTTATTTTATCGATTATTAAATTTTCCATTATTGTATCACCTTTAAATCTTCAGGATTAAAATTCCATTCTTTACATTCAATAATATCTTTATTCCAGTTTCTATATTTTATAGGTTCATCAAACTTTACTATGATCCCAAGATATTTTCCATAATTTCTAGAAACTATCCCTGTTTCATCTCCATCAAAGAACATAAAATCCACACCTCTGGAAATTACTTGAACTTTAGATCCTGGAGGAAATTTAGCAAACTTTTCATCAAATATAAATTCATGTTGGACGGGCTGAGACATTATTAACTCCTTGAGATCCATATGCAGATCTTGTATCATAAGTAATTCCATCATCTGATGTAACTATTTCAGTAATGCTAAAAAGATCGTCTGGATTTAGACTTAATCCATATCTAAGTCTAATACTTCCAGAGTTATCTATTGTATAGTCCTCATTTTCCATTAATCGAAGACCATTTATATATACAATATGCTCTCTAACAGTACGACCTCTATTTCTGTTAAGTCTAAATGATTGAGTATCTGGATTATTTCTTATCCACTCATCAAAATTATCCCAATTTGAAACAGTAACATCTCCTATATTATATTCATTTGGATATCTAACTACTAATGCAAAACTTCCAAATTTATTTAACTGAATCATGATAAATTCTACTATTCTATTTTTTCAGCAAGTATTTCTTCACGTTCTATAATATATTTAGAACTCAATGGAATAAATATTGTATATGAAGCTGTATTTACCATCATTGAACCATTTCGATCATAAAAATCTTCCCATTTAACATTATCTATGATAACTATTTTTGAAGTAATTGGATGAATAAATGTAACTTTATATGTATTCTCATTTAAAAATGGTTTAGAATTATATGGGCCACATGCAGTTAATATTATTAACGCACTCATACAAAATATAAGTAATTTCATTTCTTTTTTCCCTTCATATAGTTAATATAATTATAATAACATTGATCACATAAAAGTAAATCATCTATAAGATTCTTTCCTTCAGATGGACAATGATTGCCATTTAAATCAATAGTATCACATTCTTTTCTTGGATTAAAATTAATTTCACGAGAATAATCTTTTCTATCAATATTTGGAATTAAGTGATAAATAGTATGTATTTCTCTACACTTTTTACAGTAATATTGAGATGTGTTAGACCCCTGTGGAGTTACATCAATTAAATCTTCAGATGATGGAAGACATAAAGAAATCATGAGTATATCCTTTAAAGTTAATCATTAAAATAATATATGTTTATAAAAAAGAAGATACTTAATATCTTCTTTTTTATATATGATTAAAGTTTATTTCTTTCTAAATAACCCTTTTCGATCATTTCACGCATGTCCATTTTGGAAAGAAAATCTTCGGCAGTTTTAAAATCTTCTATTATTTCATTGGATTTTCTACATATTAGTACTCTATTAAATGAATCTTCATTTTCTTTTCTAGCCATGAGTATAATATATTTAGTATGGAATTTAATTTCACATAAATACTTATTTGCCCATTTATCATTGTAAAATTCGCAAACTTCATTTTTAAATAAGGGAGGTATATTTAATTCCCATGGTTTTTTATCAAATAAACTATCCATTGAAGTTTTAATCCTCATTTAAATCTAAATGCTGTTTTACAATCCAAATCCAATCAGATGATGTCATTTGAGAAGCTATTTCAATAAATTTTACATCTTTTCTATTTCTAAAAATTTTTAAATATCTTTTATACCCAGGTTCACATGGTTTTAAATTACTAATATATTTTTTAGAGATATTCATCTCTAATAATTTTTTAACAGAGGATAAAGAATTACTAAAAGTAAACTTGTCTGGATTTAAACTAATTAATTTAATAATTTCATAATTACATAATAGATCAATATGATTTAAATTGAAATTAACTTTAATATTGGAATTTTTAAATTGAGATATAAGTGAATCAATATCTTCACATAATCCAATATGTATTATTCTATTTATAAAATTATTATTTATAAATTCAGAAGGTGGTATAAATTTTACATTTGAATTTTTTACATAATAATCAATATCTAGACTTAACATTTCAAATCCATATTTATCAAAGTATCTTCTTAGTATTATATTTTTTCTTGAACTTTCAAGAATTCTATTTTCAAGAAGTAAACTTACAATTTCTTCAATATTTATCTTTTTGAAATTTTCATCAATGTATTCAAGAAATCCATCTGTAATATTATCTGAATCAAATATATTATTAATTATATAATACTGGTAGTCTTTATTACTTTTAAATAATTCTATACATTCAATTGCATTTTCACATTTAATATTTCTTAGAAATTTTGAATAGTCATGTCTTTTAGTCAATAAGTAATCTTTATTATCTCTAACAAATTGAAAGTCTATAATTTCATAATTATAATATTTCAAGAGTGCATCTTTAAGCATAATTGAATGATTAATTTCATCTCTAAAAATATTCATGAAATTACTATTTGAGAGACTTTCATTTGAATT
>Ga0172382_10004617_pt1 | contig 21024 bp, 12 predicted proteins | sample Leawel138RmetaG_FD_122245 | JGI IMG/M metagenome (GOLD analysis project Ga0172382, IMG submission 122245) | Leachate microbial communities from a municipal landfill in Southern Ontario, Canada - Leachate well 138R metaG | ecosystem: Engineered > Solid waste > Landfill > Unclassified | place... | reverse complement strand
TCGAGCCGCGGCACCAGTCGCAGCGACGCCGCGTGCTCGATCGGCTGGTGCGTCGGGCCGTCTTCGCCGAGCCCGATCGAGTCGTGCGTGTAGACGAAGATGACGCGCTGCTTCATCAGCGCCGCCATGCGCAGCGCGTTGCGCGCGTAGTCGGAGAAGGTGAGGAAGGTGCCGCCGTAGGGAATGAACCCGCCGTGCAGCGCGAGCCCGTTCAGGATCGCGCTCATGCCGAACTCGCGCACGCCGAAATTGACGTGGCGGCCGGCCTCGAATCCGTCGACGGTGCGCAACGCCCCGGCACCCTTGAACTCGGTGAGGTTGCTTCCGGTGAGATCGGCCGATCCGCCGACGAGTTCGGGCAGCGCGGCGCCGAAATGGTTCAGCGCGTTCTGCGACGCCTTGCGCGTGGCGATCGCCTCGGCCTTCTCCACCGCTTCGTCCAGCGCCGCGTCGAAGGCGTCGTCGTACGAGGCCGGAAGGCGGCCGGCGATCCGGCGCTCGAATTCCTGTGCCTGGGCGGGATGGGCTTCCCGATAGCGCTCGAACAACGCCTGCCATTCCGCCTGGCGCCGCGCGCCGCGCTCGCGCGCGTCCCACGCCTGCCGCACGGCCTCGGGCACCTCGAAAGGCGGATGCGTCCAACCCAGCGCCTGGCGCGTGGCGGCCACCTCGTCGGCGCCGAGCGGCTCGCCGTGCGCCTTCGCCGATCCGACGCGCGCGGGCGAGCCGCGGCCGATCTGCGTGCGGCACTGCACCAGCGTCGGCGCGAAGACGCCGTCGCGGCCGCGTTCACCCCAATCGCGCGCCAGCGCGATCGCCGCCTCGAGCGCGTCGACGTCGTGTCCGTCGATGTCGGGAATCACGTGCCAGCCGTAGGCCTCGAAGCGCCGCGGCGTGTCGTCGGAGAACCAGTCGCGCACGGCGCCGTCGATCGAGATGCCGTTGTCGTCATAGAAGACGACGAGCTTGGACAGGCGCAGCGTGCCGGCCAGCGAGCAGGCCTCGTGCGAGATGCCTTCCATCAGGCAGCCGTCGCCGGCGAACACCCAGGTGAAATGATCGACGATCGGAAAGCCGTCGCGATTGAACTGCGCGGCGAGCATCCGCTCGGCGAGTGCCATGCCGACCGCGTTGGCGAGCCCCTGGCCGAGGGGGCCCGTGGTGGTTTCCACGCCCGGCGTGAGCCCGTGCTCGGGGTGGCCGGGCGTCTTCGAGTGCAGCTGTCGGAAGCGGCGCAGCTCGTCCATCGGCAGGTCGTAGCCGGTGAGATGCAGCAGCGCGTAGAGCAGCATCGATCCGTGCCCGTTGGACAGCACGAAGCGGTCGCGGTCGGGCCACGCGGGATCGGCGGGGTTGTGTTTCAGCGCGCCGTCCCAAAGTGCGACGGCGATCTCGGCCATTCCCATCGGCATTCCCGGATGCCCCGAGTTCGCCTGCTGGACGGCGTCCATGGCGAGCGCCCGGATTGCGTCGGCCATCGAGGCGCGCAGCGCATGCCGCGTGCCGCGTACCGCGTCGCCGTCGGCGCGCGAAGCCGTGGTCGGGACGCGTTCCACCTGGGAATTCATCGGGAATGGATCCTGTGGGGAGTGGGGAGGCAGCACGTCATTCTAACAAACGCGCCGCTCTCCCACTGGCGCACCGCGCACAATCTCTTATATAATCAAAGGCTTTTCTCGCCGGCCACTGCAGCGACCCGTCCGATCGAGCATCGAGCGGACCCGAACCGAGGCGGCCTGCGACATTTCCACTGATCTGGATCCCCGAGGAAATACCGTGGGGATACTCAGGGACTGGTCGGACGGTGACGTCCGGCTTCCCGGAGCCGCAGATTTCGCGGCGCCGGGGCCCGGGAGGTGCACGCAAGTGCCCGTCCGGAGCGTCCCGGAAGCGTCGGCGTCGCGACGACCCATTCGCGACGACCGCATCGGCGTTTCGAACCCGTCGATGCATCCGGGCGCGTCCGGGGGTCTTGGGGTCTTCACCCTCTTCGGAGGGACTGGGTTGGAACGCGAAATGCAGGGACTGCACCTCACTGCTGATCTGTACGGCTGCCAGTGCGAGCCGCCGCTGCTCACCGATGCCGCACGCCTCGCCGAAGTCTGCCGGGCCGCGGTCCGCAAGGCCGAGCTCACGCTGGTCGACGAGAAGTTCTTCACCTTTCCGGACTACCAGGGCGAGCCGGGCGGCGTCACCGGCGCCGTGCTGCTCGCCGAGTCGCACGTGGCCGTGCACACCTGGCCGGAACGCGCCGGCGTCACGCTCGACGTCTACGTCTGCAATTTCTCCACCGACAACTCGTCGAAGGCCGAGCAGCTGCTCGACGACCTGATCGTCGCCTTCTCGCCGCGCCAGCAGAACACGAACCGCATCCTCCGGGGCTCGGAGAATCCCGATTCGGCCGAGGGCGAGCTGCTGCTCGAATGGCTGAGCGACGATGCCGCGTTCGGCTTCCGGGCGGCCCGTCGCCTCGAGACGGTGCGCACGCCCTACCAGACGCTCGAGGTCTTCGACACGCCGCAGTGGGGCAAGCTCTTTCGCCTCGACGGCTACTACATGACCTCGGAGCGCGACGAGTTCTTCTACCACGAGGCGATCACGCACACCGCGGCGATCGCGCACCCGAACCCGACGGGCGCGCTCGTCCTCGGCGGCGGCGACGGCGGCTCCACCGAGGAGCTGCTCAAGCATCCGTCGATGCGGCGCGTGGTGATCGCCGAGCTCGACGCCGAGGTCATCCGCGTCGCGCGCGAACACCTCGGCCAGGTGCATCGCGGCGCCTTCGACGACCCCCGCGTCGAGCTGCGCATCGGCGACGGCTGGGCGACGGTCGAAGCGCTCGCCGAGGAAGGCGCGAAATTCGACCTCGTCGTGCTCGACCTCACCGACCCCGACACCCCGGCGCACCGACTGTACTCGGCGGATTTCTTCCGGCTGCTCAAGCGCGTGATGAATCCGGGCGCGGCGGTCACGCTGCACATCGGTTCGCCGCTGTACCGGCCCGATCTCGTCGGCAAGCTGCTCGAGGAGCTCGTTTCGGTGTTCGCGATCGTGCGTCCGCTCGGCCTGTACATCCCGCTGTACGGGGCGTACTGGGGCCTGTGCCTGGCGTCCGACTCGCTCGATCCGCGCGCGATCGACCCCGACACCGCCGAGCGCCGGCTGGCCGAGCGGGGCATCCGCGACCTACGCTACTACAACGGCGACGCGCACCAGGGGCTGTTCGCACTGCCCAACTTCTATCGGGAGCTGATCCCGGGGCGGCGCAACGAGCGGTGCGCCGAGGTCGTCGAGCTCGCGCGCGCCTCCTGAGCGCACCGCGGCGCATCGCGCGGCGCGGCGCGGCCCGAAGACGATCGTGCGCCCGCGCGTGCTGATCGTCGACGCCGGCCGGCTGGGAGACGAGCCGGCGCGGCTCGACGCCGCGCGCTCGCATCACCTGGTGCGCGTGCTGCGCCTGCGACCGGGCGACACACTCGAATGCTTCGACGGACGCGGGGCGCGCTTCGAGGCACGCCTCGAGCACGCCGATCCGCGCGGCTGCACGGTGCGCATCGGCACGCATCTGCCATCCGACACCGAGAGCGTGCTGCGCATTGCGCTGCTGCAATGCGTGTCGAGCAGCGAACGCATGGACTGGACGATCGAGAAGGCGGTCGAGCTGGGCGTACGCGAGATCCATCCGCTGCTGTCCGCACACTCGCCCCAGCGGCTCGACGGCGAACGCGCGAAGCGGCGGCACGCGCACTGGCAGCGCCTGGTCGAGGCGGCGTGCATGCAGTGCGGACGCGATCTTCTCCCCCGGGTGCACGAGGTGCGCCCGCTCGAGAGCCGTCTCGCGCAGGGCACCCGCCCGGAAGACACGACGCCGCTGATGCTGCTGCCCGGCGCAGCGGACACGCTGGTCGATGTCGCGCTCGCGGGCGACCGGACGATCGAGCTGCTCGTCGGACCGGAATCGGGATTCGCCGAACGCGAGGTGCGGCACGCATCCGACGCGGGCTTTCGTCCGGTGCGGCTGGGTCCGCGAACCCTGCGCACCGAGACGGCCGGGATCGCCGCGATCGCCGCAATCCAGGTGCTCGCCGGCGACTTCCGGCGCTAGACCCGCGCGTTCAGGCCGGCGATCCGCGATTCACCGAGTAGAAGACGCGAAACGCCGTCTCGCGATCGAAGAAGTAGTCGGCCGCCTCGCGGAACACGTCGAGCAGCCGATCGCGTGCATGGCGGTCGAAAGTCGCGGTCTCGGGCAGGTTCTCGAGGAACACGACGAATCCGGGCGCATCGGCGCCATTCGGCTGCAGGCCGGTGACGCGCTCGTACAGCGCGTCCAGGCCGTCGGCCCCGTTGCCCGGGAGCGCAAAGCCTTCGACGATCTCGCCGAGCACCGAATCGGGGTCGGTGGCCGAACGGCAATCGGCCTGCAGCACGCGATGCCCGACGCGCGCGGCGGCGGACCGAAGCGCCGCGCGGTCGTAGGACTGTAGGGGCAGCACTGCATGGGGCGGGATGTTGCTCAGGTTGCCCATCGCGGCCGGCTCTCCTTCCGACGAAGTCTCGGCCGCATGCTAATGGAGAACCGCGGCAGTGCCATCGTGCACCGCCACGCTCACGTGGCGGCGCAGCGTGCGCTTCAGTGCGTGGAGGCGGTCGGCGTTTCGGCAATCGCGTCGATCGCGCGATCGACGGCGCTGTGCGGATCGACGCGGCGCGCCCGCGCGGACGCGAACCACGAAACGAGCACGCCTCGCTCGAGCGACTGCCCGAAGTCGGGAAAGCGCGAGAGCACGTACAGCTTGCGCGTCGGGCTGATCCAGGCGAGCTTCACCGTCTGCGCGACGCCGTCGTCGTCGGTGAACTCGATCAGGTCGCCGCGGCGCAGTGCGTCGACCTCGGGATGCCCGACGATCCGCGGCGCCGGGTGTGCCGCCGGCTTGCGCGAAGCCGCCCGGTCGCCGCCGGGGACAGCGCCGCTGCCGTTCGCCGACGCAGCGGCCGCAGGCGTCTCGAAGCGCGTGCTTCCGTCCTCGCCGATGCGGATCGCGCCCGCCGACACCGGCAGCGTCCGCCCCGAACCCGCCTTCGCCTCCTGGATCGCACGCGTGTGCCACTGCAGGAGCTCGTTGAAGAAGCGCTCGCGCTCGGCGTCGTCGATGCCCACCGCCTGCAGCGACTTCATCAGCGAGCCGATCATGCGCGGCAGCAGCGACGCGAGCCGGCCGATGTCCTCGGGCAGCTTCGGCGCGACGCTCCAGATCAGCATCTCGGCCGACTGCAGCGCGTCGGACCAGCTCGCCCCGGCGCAGTCTCCCTCGACGCGCGCGTGCGCAAGCGCGAGCGACCACCACTTGTAGAGAAACTCGCGCACGAACGCGGGCGTCACCGGATCGATGCGCAGCGCGATCTCGGCATTCGCCTCCTCCTGTGCGACGGCGAGCGCCTCGAGGCGCTCGGCTTCGCGCGTGAGCTCGAGCAGGCGCGCCGCGCGCCGCTCGCTCTCGGCGTGCGCGAGCGCGTCGAAGCGCGCCATCGCCTCGTCGAAGGTGGCGAGGTCGTCGTCGAAGTGCTCGAGGATCCAGTCGACGATGTCGGTGACGCCGTCGACGAGTGCCGAATCGGCGCCGAAATCGGCCTCGGGATCGGTCGCCAGATCGGTGATGCGATCGATGAGCCGCCGCATCGGATGCTGCCTCCGCGCGAAGAAGCTGCGGTCGATCAGCGCCGCCTTCACCGCGACCACCTGCAGGCGCAGCAGCTGCTGCTTCACCGGATCGGGCAGGCGCCGATCGGCATAGATGTAGTCGAAGACCAGCGAGACGATCTCGACGGTCAGCTGGTCGAGCGACGAGCCCTTGGCGCGCGCATGATCGAGCAGCTGCTCGGCGAGCGGCGCCGCGTCGGGGAGCTCGCGCGGCGCGGACTGCAGCGTGTGCAGCGCCTCGATCAGCGGGGACTCGACGCTCGGCATCGGCAGGTCCGCCACGCCGAACGTCGCGGGATCGGACAGCATGCGCGCCGCCGAGCGGCGCGCCGAGGTCTGATCGAGCGACATCTGCCGCACGAGGTCGTCGAACAGCGCGATGCCGCCGAAGCCGGGCGCGATGCCTGGGCCCTCGTCCAAATCGCTCCCGCCCATCGCGCCCGCGGCACCGGGGTGCCCGACGCGCGGCCCGGCTGCCGCCGCCGGGGAAATCCCGCCGAATTGCGCGCCGGGAGCAGTCGCCGCCGGCGAATTCGACCGGGAGACCTCGGCCGCGGACGAGTCGGGCCGCGCCGGGTCGCTCGAAGCGAAGGCACGCGGCCGGATGGTCGGCAGCACGCGATGGCCGCGCAGCCTTTCGTTGACGCTCGCGTGCACGTCGGCGAGGCTCGCCGAGACATGCGGCTCGAAGGCCTGCAGCAGCGCCGCCCGCACCTCGGCCGGCGGGGCGAGCTCGTCGAGCGAGCGCTGCAACGCCTCGAAGACGGTCTCGGGCGACGCCGGATAGTCGTCCTCGTCGAACCACTCGCGATCGAGCAGCGCGGCAAGGCGAGCGCGAACGCCGAGCACCTCGTCGGGATCGAGCTGGCGGCGTGCGCGCCGAACGAGGCGGTCGAAGGCGATCTGGTCTTCGATCGCCCCGTCGTCGACGAGCGCGAGCTCGCCGGCCGGCTGCTCGGCCTGCGCCTTGCGCACCTGCGAGCCGCGATCGAACAGCCGCTGCTCGAAGATCTCGGCGAAGGCCTGCCGGAAACGGAACTCGATGTCGTTGCGGTGCATGCGCACCAGCGACAATGCGTCGAGCAGCGCCTGCTGACTGTCGCGACCGGCCGCCTTCATCGCGGTGATCGTCAGCTCGATGCTCAGGCGGTCGAGCGCCTCGGAGATGAACCGCGTCAGCTGCGACACGACGAGGTCGCGGCATTCCTGCAGCAACGCGAGCCGGCGACGCGGATCGAGCCGCTCGTCGGCTTCCTGCTCGCCGCCGGACGCGGGCAATTCGCGAAGATCAACGGACGTCATCGGCGCTCGGCATCGGCATCGCTTGAAACGGTTCGGGCGATGCTAGGCGGCGCCGTTCGCGCCGGTCAACGAGCGCGGGACGAGCGGCATGCGCGTCGAGGCCGCTTCCGGAGTCTTCCCGACGAACGGCGAGCGAGGCGCCGCGAACGGCACCGCAGGGCGGCGCAACGGAAGCCGCCGCCCGCGTCGCCGTCAGCGCGGCGCGTTCACGTCGACGACGACCCAGGCGGTCATGTTCACGATGCGCCGCACCGTGGCGGCCGGCGTGAGGATGTGCACGGGCTTGGCCGCCCCGAGCAGCACCGGACCGATCGCGATGTTGTGGCCGGCGGCGGTCTTGAGCAGGTTGTACGAGATGTTCGCCGCGTCGATGCCGGGCATCACGAGCAGGTTCGCCTCGCCGCCGAGCGTGGAACGCGGCATCACCTGCTGGCGCAGCTGCGCATCGAGCGCGAGATCGCCGTGCATCTCGCCGTCGATGTCCAGATCGGGCGCGCGCTCACGGATCAGCGCGAGCGCTTCGCGCATGCGCACCGCGCTCGGCTGGTCGGAGGTGCCGAAATTCGAGTGCGACAGCAGCGCGACGCGCGGCCGGATGCCGAATCGCCGGAGCTCGTCGGCGGCCATCTGCGTGATCTCGGCGATCTGCTGCGCGCTCGGCTCGACGTTCACGTGCGTGTCCACCAGCGTCACCTGGCGGTTCGGCAGCATCAGCGTGTTCATCGCCGCATAGACGCTGGCGCCCGGGCGGCGGCCGATCACCTGGTCGATGTAGGTGAGGTGCAGGTGGAAGTTGCCGAAGGTGCCGCAGATCATCCCGTCGGCGTCGCCCATGTGGATCATCATCGCGCCGATCAGCGTGAGGCGACGACGCATCTCGATCTGCGCGTACTCCTCGGTGATGCCGCGGCGGTCGGTGAGCCGGTGGTACTCGCGCCAGTACGCCTTGTAGCGCTCGTCCCACTCCGGGTTGACGATCTCGAAGTCGACGCCGGGCTTCATCCGCAGGCCGAAGCGCTCGAGCCGGCGCTCGATCACCGCGGGCCGGCCGACCAGGATCGGCCGCGCGAGTCGCTCGTCGACCACCACCTGCACGGCGCGCAACACGCGCTCCTCCTCGCCCTCGGCGTAGACGATGCGCCGGACCGCGGCGCGGCGCGCCTCGGTGAAGATCGGCCGCATGAAGTGGCCCGAGTGGTAGACGAACTGCTCGAGCTGCGTGTGATAGGCGTCGAAGTCCTCGATGGGGCGCGTGGCCACGCCGGCCTCCATCGCGGCGCGCGCCACCGCCGGCGCGATCCGCACGATCAGCCGCGGATCGAAGGGCTTCGGAATCAGGTACTCGGGTCCGAACGACAGCTCGTGCTCGCCGTATGCGGCGGCGACGATGTCCGACATCTCGACCCGCGCGAGATCGGCCATCGCATGCACCGCGGCGATCTCCATCGAGCGCGTGATCGTCGTCGCGCCGACGTCGAGCGCACCCCGGAAGACGAAGGGAAAGCACAGGACGTTGTTGACCTGGTTCGGGTAGTCGGTGCGCCCGGTGGCGATGACGGCGTCGGGACGCACGGTGCGCACGATCTGCGGGTCGATCTCGGGTATCGGATTGGCGAGCGCAAACACGAGCGGCCGGGGCGCCATCCGCTCGACCATCTCGGCCGTGAGCACCCCGCCCGCCGAGAGCCCGAGGAAGACGTCGGCGTCGACGATCAGCTCGCCCAGCGTGCGCATCGGCGTGTCCTGCGCGAAGCGCTCCTTCATCGGGTCCATCAGCTCGGTGCGTCCGCGCCAAACCACACCGGCGATGTCCGCCACCCAGATGTTCTCGAGCTTCAGGCCGAGGTCGACGAGCAGGTCGAGGCAGGCGAGCGCGGCCGCACCCGCCCCGCTGCACACCAGCTTGACCTCGCCGATGCTCTTGCGCACGACGCGCAGGCCGTTGAGCATGGCCGCGGCGACGACGATCGCGGTGCCGTGCTGATCGTCGTGGAACACCGGGATCTTCATCCGCTCGCGCAGCTTGCGCTCGACGTAGAAGCAGTCGGGCGCCTTGACGTCCTCGAGGTTGATCGCCCCGAAGGTCGGCTCGAGCGCAGCGACGGTGTCGACGAAGCGATCGAGATCGGGCTGGTCGATCTCGATGTCGAAGACGTCGATGCCGGCAAAGCGCTTGAAGAGCACCGCCTTGCCTTCCATCACCGGCTTGGCGGCGAGCGGACCGATATTGCCCAGTCCGAGCACGGCGGTTCCGTTGGTGACGACGCCGACGAGATTGCCGCGCGCAGTGTAGCGAAAGGCGTTGACCGGGTCGGCGAGGATCTCCTCGCAGGCGGCCGCGACGCCCGGCGAGTACGCCAGCGACAGATCGCGTTGCGACAGCAGCTGCTTGGTGGGCGTGATCGCGATCTTTCCCGGGCTGCCCGACTCGTGGTACTCGAGCGCCGCCTTGCGCAGATCCGGATTCGCCTCGTTCGCCATCCTCGCATTCCCCGTCCCGACGAGGCGCCGATTATGTCAGGTTCGCCCGCCACCGCCCGATAGAATGCCGAGTGTATGACGAGTCGCTATCCGCTCGCGCGGCGCACCGCGCGCATCGCCCCCTTCCACGTGATGCAGGTCGTCGCGCGCGCCGCGGCACTGCAGGCCGCCGGGCATCCGGTCATCCACATGAGCATCGGCGAGCCCGATTTCACGGCGCCGGCGCGCGTGGTCGACGCGCTCGAGCGCGCCGCGCGCGCCGGGCACACGCAGTACACGTCCGCCAACGGACTGGCGGCGCTGCGCGAGGCGATCGCGCGCGACTACGGCGAGCGGTACGGCGTCGACGTCAACCCGGCGCGCATCGTCGTCACCGCCGGGGCCTCCGCCGCGCTGTCGCTCGCCTGCTGCGCGCTGGTCGACCCCGGCAGCGAAGTGCTGATGACCGACCCCGGCTATCCGTGCAACCGGCATTTCGTCGCCGCCTTCGACGGCGTGCCGCGGCCGATCGCGGTCGGCCCCGAAACCCGCTTCCAGCTGACGCGCGACGCGCTCGAGGCGCACTGGAGCGACGCGACGCGCGGCGTGCTCGTCGCGTCCCCCGCCAACCCCACCGGCACGTCGATCCCCTTCGACGAGCTCGAACGCATCGTGGACGCAGTGCGCGCCCGCGGCGGCTTCACGATCGTCGACGAGATCTACCTCGGGCTGCAATACGACGGCGCGGCGCGAACGGCGCTCGAGCTCGGCGAAGACGTCCTCGTCTCGAACAGCTTCTCGAAGTACTTCCACATGACCGGCTGGCGCCTCGGCTGGCTCGTCGTTCCCGTCGCACTCGCGCCGGTGTTCGAGAAGCTCGCGCAGAACCTCTACATCTGCGCGTCGACGCTCGCACAGCACGCGGCGCTCGCCTGCTTCGACGAAGAATCGCAGGCGATCTACCGCGAGCGGCGCGACGAGTTCCGACGACGTCGCGATTTCATCGTTCCGCGATTGCGCTCGATCGGGCTGCCCGTTCCGGTCACGCCCGACGGGGCGTTCTACGTCTGGGTCGACTGCGGCGCGCACACCGACGACAGCGCGCGCTTCGCCGACGAACTGCTCGAGCAGACGTGGGTGTCGGTCGTGCCGGGAATGGATTTCGGCGAGCACGAGGCCGAACGGCATCTGCGCATCTCGTACGCAACGTCGATGGCGCGCATCGACGAAGCGCTCGCACGCATCGAGCGCCACCTGAAGAATCGCGGCTGACGCAGCGCCCGCGCGCGGCGAATGCGGCCGTTGCGCACGCCCTGCGTTCGGGCCTGTGCGTTCAGAGCTCGCGCGATGCCGACGGCGCGAGCAGGGAACCCGACCACGCACGCGGCTCGCTCGCCTGCGGCAGGAGCAGCGTGGGGATCTCGGGCGGGTCGGAGACGTCGGAGGTCGTCTTCTCGCAACCGGGCAGCGCGGCCTGCGTCGTCGACGTCGGCTCCGGGGCATCGTGTGCGGAGGTCCGGTTCTCGATCTGCGGGCCGTGCGTCGACTCCATCGCCTCGACCGTCGGCGTCGCACTGCCCGCCTGCGCTGCCCGCACCGCGTCCGCCGCCTCGCCGCCGTGCGCGGTGCCGGCAGCCGAAGTTCCGCCGGACACCTCCGCACTTCCGACCCGGCGCGGCGCCTGCGCATCGCGAGCCGTGCCGCGGTCGCCCGCCGCGCGCGTCGCCGTGGGCGCGGAGCGCATTCGAAGGGCGGCCTGTGAATCGGTCTGCGTCGCGGTCGCGCCGGCCATCGCGACCTTCGTCGTCTCCTTGCGCGCGACGGCGAGCGTCGTCGATGCGCCGCCGGTGCGTGCGGCCGCGGCGATGCGTGCCCGCTCGGTGAGCACCTTGTTGCCGTAGCCGAAGTCGTGCGGCAGCAGTGCGGCGCCGACGTACGACTTCAGCGCACCCTCGACCGTGCCTTCGCGCACGAGGTATTCCTTCAGGATGCGCGAACCGACGGTGATGTTCGCCACCGGATCGAGCGCGGCACGCGCGCCGCCGAAGGGAGCGAACTTGTCGAGATGCACGCGCGTGAGCACCTGCATCAATCCCTGTGCGCCCGCCGAGCTGCGCGCATTGGGATTGAAGCTCGACTCGATCGACATGACGGCCAGCACGAGATACGGATCGAGGCCGAACTCGCGCGCTGCGCGAAACGCGTGTGCGACGAATCGCTGCACGTCGTCGAGCTTCACGCGGTAGCGGCGCGCGACGAAGCGCGAGATGTTTCGCTGTTCCTCGGAGAGCTTCAGCGGCAGGAGCGTTTCGGGCGGGGACCGCGTCGGCCGCGGGGCGGCCTCGATGCTCGACTGCCGTGGCGCCGTCGCGGCGTTGCGCGGCGGCTCGATGGTTTGCGGGGTCCGGGCGACCTCGCGCATGGCTGCGGGCTGCGGATCGTCCGCCGCCTCCGGTTGCGATGATGCGGGTGCCGGCGGGGCACGCGGCGCGGCATTGCCGGACGCCACCGGCTTCATCGACTCGCCGAGCCGCGCGAACGCGAACCGGGCCAGAGGCAGCTCGGCGACGGAGGCTTCGGCCGTCGCAACATGCAGCAGCCGCTCGCCGACGTGCTTCGGCACCGAACGCTCGCCCGACTGCATCGCGCGCTGCTCGGCACGCACGCGCAACCAGCGATCGCCGATGCGGGCGGCCGGCGAACCGTCGGCGAGGTCGGACGACCGATGCACGGCATGCGGCTGCGAGGGCCGGTCGTGCTCGAGGAAGGCGAAGGACGAATGTGGCGTGCCCGCGCGTTGCGCGAGCACCTGCACGAACGCCGACGAAGGCGCCGCGTCGCCGATCTCGATGGGCGAGGCGGCACGCGGCAGCGGGATCGACGCGACGGCGACCAGCGCGGCCACGGGCGCGATCGCGCACACGAACCGCGCAGCGCCAATGGTCCGCACGAACAGGCCGAACAACGCACCGACCTGATGCTGCTGCATCCAGACTCCTTTCGGCTTTCGCCGTACGGCTCGCCATCGAGGCGGTCGTCATCGAGCCCGCGTGCGGCGGATGCGGGCCTCTCTCTTTTTCCCTGTCCTTCGGTGCTTCGCCGAAGGAATCTCTCGTTGCAGCGTCGCTGCTGCGGTGGCCTCGAACCGGATCGAAGCGCGATGTCTCGCCTGGCTGCGGTCTGCCGTCGGGCGACGGCACGGTCGAAACGGTCCGGATTCTATGGAGCAAGCGACGCGCCGGTCAACCGAGCATTTCGCCATGCGCAACCCTGCGCGATCCTGCGCAATGACACAATGACGCGGATCACGAATTTGCGATGACTCACTCCCTTGAAATACGAAGACCTGCGTGACTTCATCGCGCGGCTCGAGGCGATCGGCGAGCTGCGGCGAATTGCGGTGCCGGTTTCGCCCCGGCTCGAAATGACCGTGCTCGCCGACCGTGTATTGCGCGCCGGCGGACCGGCGCTGCTGTTCGAGCGGCCGCGCGACGAGATCCGGGAGTACGAGACGCCCGTGCTCGCCAATCTGTTCGGCACGACGCAGCGCGTGGCGGCCGGGCTCGGTGCGGAGTCCGTGCACGCTCTGCGCGAGATCGGCGAGCTGCTCGCGTGGCTGAAGGAACCCGAGCCGCCGCGCGGACTGCGCGACGCATGGGACAAGTGGCCGATGCTTCGCCAGGTGATGAAGATGTCGCCGCGCGAGATCGAGTCGCGTCCGGCATGCCAGGAGATCGTGCTGGAAGGCGACGCCGTCGACCTGTCGAAGCTGCCGGTGCAGACCTGCTGGCCCGGCGACGCCGCGCCGCTGATCACCTGGGGGCTCGTCGTGACGCGCGGTCCGCGACGCGCACGACAGAACCTCGGCATCTATCGGCAGCAGGTGCTCGACGCGAACCACGTGATCATGCGCTGGCTCGCGCATCGCGGCGGAGCGCTCGACTTCCGCGATCATGCACAGGCGAATCCGGGCACGCCCTTTCCGATCGCCGTCGCACTGGGCGCCGACCCGGCGACGATGCTCGCAGCCGTCACGCCGATCCCCGACACGCTCTCGGAATACCAGTTCGCCGGCCTGCTGCGCGGCGCGCGCACCGCGATCGCGCGCTGCATCGGATCGACGTTGCAGGTGCCGGCGCGCGCGGAGATCGTGCTCGAGGGATCGATCCTTCCCGATCCCGACGCGTCGCGCACGCGCGCGAATGCGCAACGAGCGGGACACGCGGGCGAGCTGCCCGCGGCTGCGACGACGGGATGGGAGATGGCGCTCGAGGGCCCCTTCGGTGATCACACCGGCTACTACAACGAACGCGAGTGGTTCCCGGTGTTCTCGATCGATCGCATCACGATGCGACGCGACGCGATCTATCACAGCACCTACACCGGCAAGCCGCCCGACGAACCCGCGATGCTCGGCGTCGCGCTCAACGAGGTCTTCGTGCCGATCCTGCGCAAGCAGTTTCCCGAGATCGTCGACTTCCACCTGCCGCCCGAAGGCTGCTCGTACCGCATCGCGATCGTGTCGATGCGCAAGCAGTATCCGGGCCACGCCAAGCGCGTGATGTTCGGCCTGTGGAGCTTCCTGCGCCAGTTCATGTACACGAAGTTCGTCATCGTCGTCGACGACGACGTCGACGTGCGCGACTGGAAGGACGTGATCTGGGCGGTGACCACGCGCGTCGATCCGGCACGCGACTCCACGATCGTCGAGAGCACGCCGATCGATTCGCTCGACTTCGCGTCGCCGGTCTCGGGCCTGGGCTCGAAGATCGGGATCGACGCGACGAACAAGTGGCCCGGCGAGACGACGCGCGAATGGGGACGCACGATCACGATCGACGCGCAGACCGCACGACGGGTCGATGCACTGTGGAGCGATCTCGGCCTGTAGCGCCCTCGCCGGCCCGTTCGCTGAGCAGCCACGCGACGATGAACGCGAGCGCGACGATCAGCGCCGGCGACGTGTCGGCGGTGCGGCCCGGAATCGAGCGCTGTGCGAGCTCGAGCGCGAGCATCGCGAAGACCGCGGCACCGCCGAGTGCAATCGCGGCGGACGCGCGCGCACGGCGCCAGCGCAGCGAGAGCACCAGCACGAACGCGAACCAGCAGAAATACAGCGCGAAATCGAGCGCGCCCAACAGGTGTCCGCGCCCGACGAGCGGGAACCACGAGAACGCCTCGCCGACGCGCAACACCCACCGCCCGGGGGCGAGTTCGTAGGCGGCGACCGAAACGAAGGCGAGCGCCGGCGACAGTCGCGCGAGCCGTCCGCTGGCCGCCGGAACCAGCAGCACCCAGGCGACGAAGGCACCGAGCGCCGCACCGGCGAGCTCCGACCACGACAGCGATCGCGTCACCAGCAGCGCCTGCGCGCCGAACGAGAGCGCCAGCAGCGCGGCGAGCGCGATCGATGCGCGCAGACGGTGGTCGACGAGCGCGCGCAATGCGCACGCGACCGCCATCCAGGCGAAGGCGTGACGCGCCACGCTCCACGGCTCGAGCACAGGCACGCCGCGCAGGAACGCGAGATTCGCGCGAACCGTGCCGACGTCGAAGGTGAAGCGCCACGGCGCCGTCGACGACGCGAGCCAGGCGCCGACGACCAGCCAGGCGACGAGCGCCAGTTGCGCGCCCTGCACGTGCCGGGCACCCGGGTGCGGAAGCCGGTGCAGCAGCCGCACCGCCAGCGGCAGCGCGACGAGCCCGAGCGCCGCGCCGAACGAATTGGTCGTCCAGTCGACCCAGCTCGAGACACGGCCCGAGAGACACGCCTGCATCAGCTCCATCGACAGCGAGAATGCGGCGAGCGCCAGCCCGCCGAGGGCAGGTGCGGCGAAGCCGCCGAAGGTGGCGGCGAGCGCGCCGGCAAGCAGTCCGGCCGGCACGTAGGCGACGACATTGGCCAGCGCGTCGCTTCCGTACCAGCCGGCGCCGGGGTCGACGAGCGGGGCGGCGCACGCGGCGCGCGCCCCGCCGGCAAGCGACTGGTATGCGACGAAGGCGAGATAGAGGAAGAGCGCGCCGGCGAGCGCCGCGCGCCGCTCACCGGTGCGCATGCGTCCGGTGCAGGAGCGCGTCCCGCCGAATCGAGAGCCGCAGCATCGCACGATTATCCCCGGGTCCGAAGCCGGGGAGGAGCCGGCGCCCCCGCGCCTGCCGTGCAGGGCCGGGCGCTATAATCCAACCAAATGCCTGCCTCGCGCGAACCGCTGGTCATCGATGCCGAGTTGCTCGAACGCTTCGGCGGACGCGGCCCCCGTTACACGTCGTACCCCACCGCCGACCGCTTCGACGAGCGCGTCGACTCGCAGCGCTATGCGCGCGCCCTGAAGGAACGCGCAGACCGGCGCGGCGAGTCCCTCGGGCTGTACGTGCACATCCCGTTCTGCCGCGTCATCTGCTACTACTGCGCCTGCAACAAGATCGGCACAAAGCACGTCGAGCAGTCGACACCCTATCTCGAGGCGGTGGGACAGGAGGTCTCGCTGGTCACCGACCTCATCGGGCGCGGCCAACCGGTGCGACACCTGCATTTCGGCGGCGGCACGCCCACGTTCATGCCCGACGCCGAGCTCGGTCAGCTGATCGACATGCTGCGCACGCACTTCGAGTTCGCCGACGACGGCGAGTACTCGATCGAGGTCGACCCGCGCACGGTCGGACCGCAGCGCGCGCGCGCATTGCGCGACATGGGGCTGAACCGCGTGAGCCTGGGCGTGCAGGATTTCGACCCCGTGGTGCAGCGGGCGGTGAACCGCATCCAGTCGTACGAGCAGACGGTGGAGCTGATCGAGGCTGCGCGCACCGCCGGGTTTCGGTCGATCAACGTCGATCTGATCTACGGGCTGCCGAAGCAGAACGTCGAGCGCTTCACCGAAACGCTGCGCAAGACGATCGCCGCCGGACCCGACCGCATCGCGCTCTACCACTACGCGCACCTGCCGGCGTTGTTCAAGCCGCAGCGTCGCATCTCCGAAGCCGATCTTCCCTCCTCCGAGGAGAAGGCGCGCATGTTCGAGACGGCGGTGAAGATGTTCGAGAGCGCGGGGTACCTGCATCTCGGGCTCGACCACTTCGCGCGCGCGGACGACGAGCTCGCGATCGCGCAGCGCGAAGGGCGGCTGCACCGCAACTTCCAGGGCTACTGCTCGCACGACGCCGGCGACCTGATCGCGCTCGGCGTCTCGGGCATCTCGTCGATCGGCGACGTCTATGCGCAGAACGACAAGGTGCTCGACGGCTATTACCGGCGCCTGGAGCGCCGCGAATTCCCCGTCGTGCGCGGCATCGCCCTCGACACCGACGATTTCGTCCGACGCGACGCGATCCAGGCGCTGATGTGCGATTTCTCGCTCGCCTGGGACTGGCTCGATGCGCGCCACGGCATCGACAGCCGCACCTGGCTCGCCGATGCGCGCAACGCGCTGGCCCCGCTGGTCGAGGCCGGGGCGGTGCGCGTCGACGAACGCGGCGTCGAGGTCCTGCCCCGAGGCCGGCTGCTCGTCCGGGCCGTCGCGATGGCCTTCGACCGGCACCTGGCCGAGCAGGGCGAGCGACGCGAGGGCGGAGCCAGCTACTCGCGCATCGCCTGAGCAGGCGGCGACGTGGCACGCATTCCGTACGTACCCGCGGACATCGAAGAGCCGCGCGCGATCGTCGACGCGGTGCGCGCGCGTCGCGGCGGCACGCTGCTGCACCTCGATCGGATGCTGCTGCACAGCCCCGAGCTCGCCGCCGGCTGGAACACCTATCTCGGCGCGGTGCGCACCCGGCTCGCGCTGTCGCCGAAGCTGCGCGAGCTCGCGATGTGCGTGGTCGCGGTGCTCAACGGTGCGGAGTACGAGTTCATCCAGCACGCCCCCGAGTTCCGGAAGGCGGGCGGCACGCAGGCGCAGGTCGACGCGTTGCGCGACCCCGACCGGGCGCTGCGCGACGAGGCGAACTTCGACGCGACCGAGCGCGCCGCGCTCGCCGTCGCGATCGCCAGCACGCGCTCGGTGCGCGTGCCCGATGCCGATTTCGAGGCGCTGCTAGACCGTCTCGGCGAGCGGGAAACGGTCGAGTTCGTCGCCACCGTGGCCACCTACAACATGGTCTCGCGCTTCCTGGTCGCGTTCGAGATCGAGCCCGAGTGAAGCGGCGCCGCGCCGTGGCCTTCGCGCGACGCACGGCCGCCGCCCGGCGCCGCCGCGCTGGACAGGTCTGCGACGTATGCGTATACTCGCGTTTGCATACCGAACGAGTCGGTCGATTTCTGCGTGTCCAGCCAGCCTGCCCTCCCGGGCAGCGCGTCTCGAATACCTGATTGTTGCCCCTTGATCAGTCTGCCGCCGCGGCGAGGGCGCCCCGGTGTATTCCCGAACGCGTAACGTATGGAGCGCACGCATGAGCAATCGAGTGACCGGCGTGGTCAAGTGGTTCAACGAGTCCAAGGGTTTCGGCTTCATCGCCCCCGATGACGGCAGCGCGGATCTCTTCGCGCATTTCTCCGAAATCCAGGGAAGCGGATTCAAGACGCTGCAGGAACAGCAGCGCGTCGAATTCGCCGTCAAGCAGGGACCGAAAGGCCTGCAGGCGTCGGCGATCCGCCCGCTGTAATCACGCAAGCGGCGCTTCGCGCCGCTGTCCTTCCCACGACCGCCGGTAGGCGGTCGTTTCGTTCGTGCGACCGCCTCGAGGCGGTCGTTCCGTTTTTGCCGCGCGCCGCACCGTCTTCGCGACGAGGGATCGAGCGCGCGGAAGGCTATTGGCGGAGCGCGACGCCGTCCGGCGCAGAATCGGGAGGCGTATTGCGCACGCGCGCGCCACGCATCCCATTTGCAGGCCGCAGCGGCGCGTTCGCACGAGCGAGAGTCGTCCTTGAAGCCCCCTCGTAGAAGCTCCCTCTGGCACCTACCCGCCTGGGCGCCCTGGATCACGACGATCCGCTCGGCTCCGCTCGACAGCGACGAGCCGTCCGGAACGGCCGAGATCTATACCGCCGAGCAGATGGCGCAGCACGGCCTGCGCCTGGCAAAGCAGCACAAGACCGTCGCCGGGCGCGGCTCCAGCAATCTGCTGCAGCGGCTGGCGAACAACGAATCGATCCTCGTCTCGGTCTGGCAGCAGCTGTGCGCGACGGTGGCCGAATCGCGGCGTACGACGCCCGCCGGCGAATGGCTGCTCGACAACTTCTACCTGGTCGAGGAACACATCCGCATCGCGCGGCAGCACCTGCCGGCGAGCTACAACCGCGAACTGCCGTGGCTGCTCGAGGGCACCTCGGCCGGCCTGCCGCGCGTCTACGAGCTGGCGATCGAAACCATCTCGCACGCCGACGGCCGGGTGGACATGGAGAGCCTGCGCCGCTTCGTCGAGTCGTACCAGACGGTCCAGCCGCTGCGGCTCGGCGAGCTGTGGGCGATCCCGATCATGCTGCGCCTGGCGCTGATCGAGAAGCTCGCCGGTGCGGCGCTGCGCCTCGAGCGCGAGCATCGCGAGCGCATCCTCGCCGACCGCTGGGCCGACACGATGATCGCGGCCGCCGAGCGCGACCCGAAGAACGTGATCCTGGTCGTGGCCGACATGGCCCGCTCGGATCCGCCGCGGGGCAGCGCCTTCGTCGCGGAGCTCGCGCGCCGACTACAGGGACGCAGCCCGGCGCTCGCACTGCCGCTCAGCTGGATCGAGCAGCACCTCGCCGAAGCGGGCCTGACGATCGAGCAGCAGGTGCGCCGCGAGAACCGTCGCCAGGCCGCCGACGAGGTGCTGGTCAGCAACAGCATCGGCAGCCTGCGCGAACTTGCCGCACTCGACTGGCGCACGTTCGTCGAGGCGATGAGCCTGGTCGAGCACGCCCTCGCGCAGGATCCCGCCGGCGTCTATCCGCGGATGGATTTCGCCACGCGCGACCGCTATCGGCATGCGGTCGAGGAGCTCGCGCGCCGCGGTCCGGCGAGCGAGCTCGACGTCGCGCGCCAGGCGGTCGAGCGTGCGGCGAGCGCGCCGCGCGAGGCGGGCGAGCCCGCCTGGCACGTCGGATACCACCTCGTCGACGCGGGGCGCCCGGCCTTCGAGCAGGCGCTCGGTGCGCGGCTGTCGTGGCTCGCCCGGCTTCGTGCGCGGGCGGGGCGGCTGCGCCTGATGCCCTACGCCGGATCGATCGTCGCGCTCACGCTGGTGTTCACCTTCGCCCTGCTCGTGCCGCTGGACGTCGATTCGCCGTGGGCGATCGCCGCGCTCGCGGTGCTGCTCGCCGTCGCGACGAGCCAGCTCGCGGTCGCGCTGGTGAACCGCGCGGCCACGATGCTCGTCGCGCCGCAGCCGCTGCAGCGAATGGATTTCACGGACGGCATCGAAGCGCAGAGCCGCACGCTCGTCGTCGTTCCGTCGATGCTCACCGGCGTGGCGGCCGTCGAGTCGCTCGTCGACGCGCTCGAGGTGCGCGCGCTCGCCAATCGGGACGACGAGCTGTTCTTCGCGCTGCTCACCGATTTCACCGACTCCGAGGCCGAGCACGTTCCCGGCGACGAGGCGCTGCTCGAGGCCGCCGCGCGCGGCATCGAAGCGCTGAACCGACGCTACGCCGCCGAGCAGCCCGACGCATCGGCGAAGACGCCCGACCGCTTCTTCCTCTTCCATCGTCCGCGCCGCTGGAACCCGGTCGAGCGCATCTGGATGGGGTACGAGCGCAAGCGCGGCAAGCTCGCCGACCTGAACCGCCTGCTGCGCGAGCCCGACGATCCGCAGGCGCTCGCCGCCTTCTCGTGCATCGTCGGCGATCACCGTGCGCTCGGCGACGTTCGATACGTGATCACGCTCGACACCGACACCGAGCTGCCGCCCGGCGCGGCACGGGCGCTGGTGGGCACGATGGCGCACCCGCTGAACCGTCCGCGCTTCGCGCCGCCGCAGCCCGGCCGCGCACCCGTGGTTCGGGCCGGGCACGCGATCCTGCAGCCACGCGTGGGCGTGAGCCTTCCCGGGGCGAACCGCTCGCGCTTCGCGTCGCTGTTCGCCGGCGATCCGGGCGTCGATCCGTACACGCGAGCCGTCTCCGACGTCTATCACGACCTGTTCGGCGAGGGCTCGTTCATCGGGAAGGGAATCTACGAGGTCGAGTCCTTCGAGCGCGCGCTGGCCGACGTGTTTCCCGAGAACCGCATCCTGAGCCACGACCTGCTCGAGGGATGCTACGCGCGCAGCGGGCTGGTCAACGACGTCGTGCTGTACGAGTCGCAGCCGTGGCGCTATCTCGACGACGTCGCACGCCGGCATCGCTGGATCCGCGGCGACTGGCAGGTCGCGAGCTGGATGCTGCCGCGCGTTCCGACGCCGGACGGCAAGGACGCGCGCAACCCGCTGAACGCGTTGTCGCGCTGGAAGATCCTCGACAACCTGCGCCGCAGCCTCGTGCCGCCGGCGATCGTGCTCGTGCTGCTCGCCGGATGGGCGCTGCCCGGCGTGTCGCTGCCGTGGACGTTGGCGATGCTCGGCGTGTACTTCGTCCCGATCGCCGTGGAGCTCGTCCTCGGCGCACTCCGGCGCGCCGACGGAACCTCGATCCCGCGCCACCTGCTGCT
>Ga0172382_10004616_pt1 | contig 21029 bp, 16 predicted proteins | sample Leawel138RmetaG_FD_122245 | JGI IMG/M metagenome (GOLD analysis project Ga0172382, IMG submission 122245) | Leachate microbial communities from a municipal landfill in Southern Ontario, Canada - Leachate well 138R metaG | ecosystem: Engineered > Solid waste > Landfill > Unclassified | place... | reverse complement strand
TTATCCGAATTTGTACTCGCACTTAACGACAGACTTCATTTTCCATCCTCCTATTAGACTTTAGATTTATTTATAGTAAGAAAATAAGGTTATAACCAACTAACAATTGGTCATAACCAAGTATTTTATGTCTAAAAATTAAATTTAATAAAAATGAAAACCTTAAAACATTTATCAATTCTATTTGTAGCAATATTAACCTTTTCATGCTCTACTGACGATGACACAAACCCTGTAAATACTGATGATTTAAACAATTTAGAAAAAATTCAAGAGTTGTCAAACGATTCGCATATCGTGGAATTATATTCTGAAAGCGGCATATTACAACAAGGCTACAACGCTATCTCGCTACGCATCAAAGACAAAAACTCTGACAATTTTGTAACTGACGCCTCTATAAACTGGAATCCTATAATGTATATGACCGATAAACAACATTCTTGCCCAAAATCGGAAGTTGTAAAAAGTGTAGGAAAACAAAATCTTTACAACGGATACATCATTTTTCAGATGGCGTCGAACGACTCTGAATATTGGAAATTAACTATTGATTATTCCATCAACGGAAACGATTACTCTGTTAGTGAAACCATCCAAGTAGAATCTTCTGATAAACAACGAGTAACCTCGTTTATGGGAACGGATAATGTGCGTTATGTCTTGGCTATTGTAGAACCCTCCTCTCCTGCTGTAGCTGTAAATGATATGATTGTAGGATTGTTCAGAATGGAAAATATGATGAATTTTTCAGTCGTAGATGATTACACTATTAAAATTGATCCGAGAATGCCAAGTATGGGAAATCACGGTTCGCCTAATAACGTAGATTTAACTCAAAAAGCTGACGGGTTCTATCACGGAAAGTTATCGCTCACCATGACAGGGTATTGGAAAATAAACCTGCAACTTTTGAATCAAACAAGTGAAGTCTTGAAAGGCGAAGAAGTTACGGAAAATAACGAATCGAGCAGTTTGTATCTGGAAATAGAATTCTAAAAATGTAGATAATGAAACGCAAAATCATAATTTGTGGTTTTTTTATTTTCTTGGGAATAGCAGCTTATTCCCAAGAAAATAAAACCGACAGTATTTATCATAACATCAACATTGACCAAATCATCATTAGCGGTAAATCTTTGCATCAAAATCAGTCTAAATCGCTTTCGACTATCGATGAATTTTTAGAGAAGTCCTCCAAGATAAGTATGGTAAAAAGAGGTGGATATGCTTGGGAACCACTCATTAATAGTATGGCTACCGAACGTACTATAATTACCATTGACGGAATGCGTATTTTTGGGGCATGTACCGATAAAATGGATCCGATTACCTCTTATGTAGAAGTCTCTAATTTATCTAAAGCAGCGGTCGTTTCCGGACAGCAAGGTAGCACATACGGAGCCACAATCGGAGGTGCTTTAGATTTAAAACGAGCAGCTCCTCACAAAAGACAATTAGGCTGGAGCGGACGAATAATCAGCGGATACGAAACCAATAACGAGCAAAAAATAATGGGAACTTCGGTAGGTTATAACGACAGCTTATTTTACGCTAATGCTGACTTTATGTATCGCAAGGCAGAAAATTACAATGCCGGAAAAAATAATGAAGTTGCTTTTTCGCAATTTTCTAAATACAATGTTTCCGGAACTTTTGGATATTTTTTAAACAAACGCAATCTTTTGGAGACCTCGGTAATTTACGATAAAGCAACCGATGTGGGCTACCCTGCCCTACCTATGGACGTTTCGCTTGCCGAGGCTTTGATTACTTCAATAAAATACGAATATGTCCCTGTTTCAAAAACAATTGAAAATTGGGAAACCAAGTTGTATTTCAACTCCATCACTCATACTATGGATGACACCAAGCGTCCGAGTGTGCCTATTCACATGGATATGCCAGGTTGGTCGGACACTTACGGAATGTATTCAAAAATAAAAGGAAAACATCAAAAACATCAATTTTCAGTAAATTTCAATGCATTTTACAACAAATCGATAGCCGAGATGACTATGTATCCGAATAATCCGAATGAAAACCTGATGTTTATGTACACTTGGCCCGACATAAGGACGTTTTATAACGGGTTATACATTGGAGATTCGTATCGTTTAGGTGAAAAAAACGAATTGAAGTTTTCCACAAACATTGGATTTCATTTCAACAAAATTGCCGATGAATTTGGTTTATCAAGTCTTCGGATTTTTTATCCGGAAATGGATGAAAACAAAAGCCGTTTGCTAAAGAGTTTTTCAGGAAATTATCTGGTCTATCACGGTAAATGGAACTATAATTTTGGTTTGGCTTACGGAGAACGTACTCCCTCTGTTTCAGAAGGCTATGGATTTTATCTCTACAACAGTAATGACTTTTACGACTACATAGGAAACCCGTATTTGTCCAACGAAAAATCGTGGGAAATAAATGCTTCTGTTCATCATCATAGCAATACTGTTCACTCCAAATTATCGACTTCATATTTCCATATTCAGGATTATATTGTAGGTTTAGTAGATGATTCTGTACTTCCGATGACCATTGGAGCTATGGGAGTAAAACGCTATTCAGCTATGGACTATGCAACGATTTTTTCAGCCGATTACTCTTTAAAATATTACTTTTTAGACAATATCAAGACAGAAGCACAATTGATTTACAGCTACGGAAAAGGAAGTGATGGAAACAACTTGCCTTTTATAAGTCCGTTTCGTTATTCAATGGTCTTAAATTATTCAAAGTCAAACTTTGTGTCGCAAATTACTGCAAACGGAAATGCAAAACACAACAATTTTGCTCCGTTTTATGGTGAAAATAAAACCAACGATTATATTATTTTGGGGCTAAGCACAGGATATTCATTTTGGTTTGAAAAAACGACTTTAAACCTGAGGGCAGGAGTTGAAAATATTTTTGACCGTTTTTACACCACTTTTGCCGATTGGAACAACATTCCTCGAATGGGACGGAATATTTATCTCAACATAGAATTTTTGTTGTAAACAAAGTGTTTTCAAAAAATTGGCTTTTCTGTTTCCTCGTAGATTTCGCAGTTCGTACACAAATTTGTGAAATCTGCGAGAATAGATAAATTTAAACTGCTTCGGAGAGGCATTTTTTGTAACTTCGCAGTTTAGAATAATTTCGTCAAAATTAGAAAATGGCAAAACCAAGCATACCCAAAGGAACAAGAGATTTTTCGCCTCAAGAAGTCGCAAAAAGAGGTTATATCATCAGTATTTTGAAAAAGAATTTCGAAAAATTCGGCTTTCAACCAATTGAAACTCCAACTTTTGAAAATTTAGATACACTAATGGGAAAATATGGTGAAGAAGGCGACCGATTAATTTTTAAAATTTTGAATTCGGGAGATTATTTGGCTAAAGCTGATGAAGAATTTTTGACTAATAAAGATAGCCAAAAACTTACTTCTCAAATCTCTGAAAAAGCACTTCGTTATGATTTGACCGTTCCGTTTGCCAGATATGTAGTGCAACATCAAAACGAAATTGATTTTCCGTTCAAACGCTACCAAATTCAACCGGTTTGGCGAGCAGATCGTCCGCAAAAAGGTCGTTTCAGAGAATTTTATCAATGTGATGCTGATGTAGTTGGGTCGAATTCGCTTTGGCAAGAAGTAGAATTGATTCAATTATATGATAAATCCTTATCGGAATTAGGTTTAGAAGATTCCGTTATCAAAATCAATAACCGAAAAATTCTTTCGGGAATAGCAGAAGTTATCGGAGCTAAAGACAAACTCATCGACTTTACCGTGGCTCTGGATAAATTGGACAAAATCGGAGAAGACGGAGTAAAAAAGGAAATGTTAGAAAAAGGAATTTCTGAAGAAGCTATCAAAAAAGTACAACCGCTTTTTAACTTTAGCGGAACAACTTTCGAAAAATTAAATCAACTTTCCGAGCTCTTAAAATCCTCAGAAGAAGGGACAAAAGGCGTAGAAGAACTTTGCTTTATTTGTAAGGCTATCGAAAATATTGGTTTGTATAAATCCAAATTAGATTTAGATGTTACTCTTGCTCGTGGACTGAACTATTACACCGGAGCAATTTTTGAAGTACAAGCTCCGAAAGTAGCCATGGGTTCTATCGGAGGTGGTGGAAGATACGATGATTTAACAGGGATTTTCGGACTAAAAAACATTAGTGGAGTGGGAATTTCGTTTGGGTTGGACAGAATTTATTTAGTGTTGGAAGAATTAGATTTGTTCCCTGAAGACGTAACTGAAACATCTAAAACGATATTTGTCAATTTTGGAGACTCTGAATCTTTATATGCACTCAAAGCTATCAAAACTTTGCGTGAAAACGGCATCAAAACCGAACTCTATCCTGATAAAACCAAGCTCGGAAAACAGTTTCAATATGCGGATAAAAGAGGTATTCCGTTTGTGGTAATAACCGGAGAAGAAGAAATAAAAAACAGCACATTCAACCTGAAAAATCTAAGTTCGGGTGAGCAAAATTCTGTTTCTTTAGAGGAATTGATTCAGAAGTTAAAATAAAAACAGAAGATTTTTTTTACTCCTCTAAAGTATTGAAATTTGAATAATTTCTCCACTTTTCGATACAGATTTGCATATCTTCCGGTAGTTCGGTGTCAAAACGCATAAATTCTTTGGTTACAGGATGTTGAAAACCAAGAGTTTTGGCATGAAGTGCTTGTCTGGGTAAAATCTTAAAACAATTCTCTACAAATTGTTTGTATTTGGTAAAAGTTGTCCCTTTCAGAATCAAATTTCCTCCGTATCGTTCGTCGTTAAAGAGCGTATGTCCGATGTACTTCATACTTGCTCTTATCTGGTGTGTTCTTCCGGTTTCTAAGCGGCACGAAACCAGCGTAGTATAATTAAACCGCTCTAAAACTTTGTAATGCGTAACTGCTCTTTTTCCGAAGTTTTCATCATCAAAAACAGCCATTTGCATTCGGTCTTTAAGGTGTCTTCCGATATAACCTGTAATGGTCCCGGAGTCTTCTTCAATGTTTCCCCAAACTAATGCTATATACTCTCTTTCCGAAGTTTTTTCTTCAAATTGCTTGGCTAAATAAAACATAGCTTCTTCGGTTTTGGCTACGACCAAAAGTCCGGTGGTATCTTTATCAATTCGATGAACAAGTCCGGGCCTGTGACTGGAATTCATCGGAAGATTATCAAAATGATAAGCAAGAGCATTGACAAGTGTCCCTGAATAGTTTCCGTGTCCGGGATGTACCACAAGACCTGCAGGTTTGTTGATGACCAAAAGCACTTCATCTTCGTACACAATGTCTAACGGAATGTTTTCGGGAATGATTTTATATTCGTATTTCGGTTTGTCAAAAACCACCCTAATTACATCGTTTGGTTTTACTTTGTAACTTGATTTTACGGGAATATCATTTACCAAAATACTTCCGCTATCTGCTGCTTTTTGGATTTTATTACGGGTCGAATTCTGAATCAAACCCATCAAATATTTATCAATCCTTAAAAAAGACTGTCCTTGACTTACTTCAAACCTGTAATGTTCAAAGAGTTCGTCTTCAATTTCGTGATTTTCTTGGCGATTGATATTCATAATAGAGGGATTTTAATCTTGAAAAACGGCTTTTCCGTCCCCGAGAATAAAATCAATTTTTGAGGTTTTCATCACCTTATCTCCTGCTTTCAGAATTTTTCCTTTGTGTTGTAATTCAAGAACGACGTCTTCTGCAAAGTAGGATCGATAGGTTACTTTTCCTTCCTCGAGACCAAGAGCTTTTAGGGTTGGGAGGGCTTGTCTGTATGTTTTGTCTTTCAGGTCGGGAATTTCTATCATTTCATAGTTTAAAGCGTTCATTTTCAAGTATATTTTTCGTCCGCTTTTTACCTTTGAACCGGCTGTAGGGTCTTGTTCCACAATAGAATTAGGAGGGAAATTTTCCTGAAATTTTAAGGTATCGTTGATTTGATAATTCAGGTTTAAACCTTCCAATTTTTCTTTTGCTTGAACAATTGTAAGTTTAGTAATATCAGGAACTGTGATTTCTTCTCCGTGATTGGTTCTAACAGCAAGCCATTTCATCAAGGCGAAAGTCAAAATAAACAGCATAATTCCTGCTAAAATCAGTTGTTTTAAAAATGATTTACTCTTTAAGAAACTTATTAACTTCACTTGATATCTGTTAAATTATCCTTGCAAATGTACGTCAAATAAATGAAAGAAGAACACCTTTATTGATGCAGAACCTATTCAGATTTTACATCTGTGTTTGGATTTTTTATTTTTTTTTTTCTTTTTTAGTAACCCATTTTACGACATAAATACTTATTTCGTACAGAATAAGTAGTGGAATAGCGACCACAACCTGGCTCACTACATCAGGAGGAGTGATTATGGCTGCTATAATAAAAATGAGAACGATGGCGATTTTTCGGTACTTTCGCAAAGCCGGAGCGTCTATAATACCGAGTTTTCCTAAAAAATACATCAGTATTGGAAGTTCGAAAATAAGTCCGGAAGCTAAAATACAGGTTTTAATCGTTCCGATGTAGGAGTCGATGTCAAATTCGTTGCTTACCTGATTGCTTACGGAAAAATTTCCTAGAAAGTTAATCGACAAAGGAGCCAACATATAATATCCGAAAAGCACTCCTACAAAGAACAATAAAGAGGCTATGATGATAAACCACTTGGCGTTTTTCTTTTCGTTTTCGTGCAAGGCTGGTCGGATAAATTTCCATACTTCCCATAATATATAAGGAAATCCGAGAATAAACCCGACTGTGATTCCCATCCAAATAGCAGTAGAAAACTGTGTTCCCATCTTCCTACTCTGGATTTCAAAATTCAACTCTTTTATGCAGAGGTCTTCCGTAGCTCCAAACATTTGTCCTATTTCACAGAAAAAACGATAGGTAACAAAGTTCGGGTCTTTCGGTCCGAAAATAATGACATCAAAGATAAAATCGAGGAAGAAAAACGAAATCGAAGCACCAATAACAATTGCCAATGAACTTCTAATCAGAACCCATCTCAAAATTTCAAGATGATCCAAAAAAGACATCTCGCCTAAATCTTTCTTACTCATTTATTTGTTTATTGAATCGTTTAATCCCGTTCGACTATCCTACAATTCCTTCTTTCAATATATCGTGAAGATGAATAACTCCTATATAGTGTCCGTTTTCGGTTACCGTAAGTTGGGTTATAGAAAAGTTTTCCATAAGGTTAAGAGCATCTACAACCATATCCTGAGGTGTTACCGTTTTCGGATTTTTAGTCATAATATTTTGGGCTGTAATTCCTGCAACATTATCTGTTTTTTCGAGCATTCTTCGTATATCTCCGTCAGTAATTATCCCGACCAGATTATTGTTTTCGACCACAGCGGTAACTCCAAGTCGTTTTTGTGAAATTTCTACAATCACATCTTTTATATTAGCATCGGGGCTTACCTGAGGGCTGTTTTCTCTATCGAGCATATCTTTTACACGAAATAATAATTTTTTCCCCAGTGCTCCTCCCGGATGATATTTTGCAAAATCATCGGCTGTAAAATTTCTTGCTTTCATCAGGCAAACTGCCAAGGCGTCTCCCATCACAAGTTGGGCTGTAGTACTGTTGGTTGGAGCCACATTATTCGGGCAAGATTCGCTTTCTACAAAAGTATTGAGCACATAATCTGATTGTTTGGCAAGAAACGAATCAGTATTTCCGGTCATTCCGATAAGAATATTTCCAAAATTTTTGATAATAGGAGCCAGAACTTTTATCTCGGGAGAATTTCCGCTTTTTGAAATACAAACAACAACATCATCTTGTTGAATCATTCCTAAATCTCCGTGAATTGCCTCCGAAGCATGTAAAAATTGAGCAGGAGTTCCTGTAGAATTTAATGTTGCTACAATTTTTTGGGCAATAATTGCACTTTTTCCGATTCCAGTTACGATGGTTTTTCCGTTTGCTTTTAGGATAATTTCTGTTGTTTTAACAAATTCATTATCAATAAGTTCTATTAAATTTTCTATGGATTTACTCTCGGAAAGTAGTACTTCTTTTGCAGTCTGTAAAGTGCTGTCTGGTGTTGTCAAAACGTAGTTAATTAAATTTTTTGTAATTATCAAAAAGTTGTTATATCTTTATGTTATGCAAACTTACATAAAATTTAGTTTTAATTGAAAATGAATTCATCGGAAATTGACTTACACAAAGAACTGAAAAAATATTTTGGTTTCAATCAGTTTAAAGGCTTGCAGGAGCAGGTTGTAAAAAGCATTATCAGTGGTAAAAATACTTTTGTAATAATGCCTACAGGAGGTGGTAAATCGCTGTGTTACCAACTTCCCGCTTTAGTTCTTGACGGAACTGCTATTGTGGTTTCTCCACTAATAGCTCTGATGAAAAATCAGGTTGATGCTATTCGAAGCCTTTCTTCAAATATCGGAACAGCACACGTTCTTAATTCATCGCTTACCAAAACAGAAATCAATCGGGTAAAGGCTGATATTGAAGCAGGGATAACTAAATTATTATATGTTGCCCCCGAATCTTTGATTAAAGACGAATACGTCCAATTTCTCAAGCAACAAAAAGTGTCTTTTGCTGCCATAGACGAAGCGCACTGTATTTCGGAATGGGGTCACGACTTTCGTCCGGAGTACAGAAACCTAAAAAACATCATAAAACAATTCGGAAACATACCCATTATTGGACTTACTGCAACGGCAACTCCCAAGGTGCAAGAAGACATACTTAAAAATCTTGAAATGCCTGATGCAAGGACCTTCAAAGCATCGTTTAACCGTCCGAATTTGTATTATGAAGTACGTCCGAAAACCAAAAATGTGGAATCGGATATTATTCGTTTTATCAAGCAACGAAAAAGTAAATCGGGAGTTATTTATTGTCTGAGTCGAAAGAAAGTTGAAGAAATTGCACATGTTCTGCAGGTAAACGGAATTTCTGCAGTACCCTATCATGCAGGTTTAGATGCCAAAACAAGAGCCAGACATCAGGATATGTTTCTTATGGAAGAAATTGATGTTGTTGTGGCTACCATTGCCTTTGGAATGGGAATCGACAAGCCTGATGTTCGCTTTGTAATTCACCACGATATTCCGAAATCTTTAGAAAGCTATTACCAAGAAACAGGACGAGCAGGGCGTGACGGAGGAGAAGGGCATTGCATTGCTTTTTATTCGTATAAGGATATTGAAAAATTAGAAAAATTCATGTCCGGAAAACCTATTGCAGAACAAGAAATCGGTTTTGCGTTGCTTCAGGAAGTAGTGGCTTATGCAGAAACTTCGATGTCGAGGCGTAAATTTTTACTGCATTACTTCGGAGAAGAATTCGACTTGGAAACAGGAGAAGGAGCGGATATGGACGACAATGTGCGGAATCCGAAAACCAAAGTGGAGGCAAAAGACCAAGTGGTTTTGCTTTTGGAAGCCGTAAAAGAAACTAATGAAATATACAAATCTAAAGAACTGATTTACATACTCACAGGGAAAATAAATGCAACCATAAAAGTCCACAAAACAGACGCTCATTTTATATTCGGAAAAGGCAAAAACTTTGACGATAAATACTGGTTGGCACTCATCCGCCAGGTTTTGGTCGGAGGATTACTCTCAAAAGATATTGAATCGTACGGTGTTATTAAACTAACCGAAAAAGGAAAAGAGTTTTTGAAAAATCCGATTTCGTTTATGATGACCGAAGACCACGAATATACCGAATCTGATGACGAAGCGGTAATATCTGCTTCAAAAAATGCAGTTGTGGCAGACGAACAACTCATGGTTTATCTGAAAGATTTACGCAAAAAAGTAGCAAAACAATTAGGACTTCCGCCTTTTGTTATTTTTCAGGATCCATCATTAGAAGATATGGCTCTCAAGTATCCGATAACTATTGAAGAACTCTCAAATGTGCATGGGGTTGGAGAAGGAAAAGCCAAAAAATACGGAAAAGAATTTGTGGAACTCATCGCAAAATACGTAGATGAAAATGAGATTATCCGTCCTGATGATTTGGTCGTGAAGTCTACGGGAGCCAATTCCGCTCTTAAATTATACATCATTCAGAATGTGGACAGAAAACTGTCTTTAGAGGATATTTCAAAAGCAAAAGGATTAGAAATGGACGAGCTCATCAAAGAGATGGAGCAAATTGTATATTCGGGGACTAAACTCAACATCAAATATTGGATAGATGAGATTCTTGACGAAGACCAACAAGAAGAAATCCACGATTATTTTATGGAATCAGAATCGGATAAAATTAGCGATGCCATCAAGGAATTTGACGGAGATTATGATTATAACGAATTGCGATTAATGAGAATTCAGTTTATCAGTCAAGTGGCGAATTAGTTCGAATTTTAGAACGAAAATTCAACGGTTGTAAAAATCTGTTCTTCTATGATTTGGTTCACAGAAACGGTAATTTTCTTTGATTTCTTTTGGTAAGTAACAGAAGGATTCTCTACCTTGTAATACCCTGCTTTTCCTTTACAATAGCAAAAAACTCCAAAAAGTATTTTGTCTGGTTTTAGGCTTGTAAAATCATCTTCAAGAACCTCGTTGTTAATCTCGAAAATAATTTCCTCGATATAATGTCCGTCAAGATAGGCTTTATCCGTGTTTTTCTCGTACCGATATACAAATACTGTTTTCTCTTGGTGGTCTTCCATCTGATAATATCTGCCTCCCGTATCATCTTTTTTGATAATCAAAGATTTATTTTCGTGCTTTTCATATTTGCACTCTCCGCTTTCGGGACATTTAAAAGTAGATTCCGACACCTGTTTTTGAGTTCCGCACGAAAAAAGAACAAAACTGAAAAATATCACAACGTATTTCATAACTTCAATATATAAGTGTAAATCCTAAAGTTCCGGGGGGGGATAAACTATTCCTGTTTTATTTCTTCTAAATATTCTGTCATAATTTTGCCATATTTGGAGTTTCTGACCGGTTCTGAGAGCGACTTGTGAATAGTGTCGAGATACCTGACATTAATATCGAAAATATCTGTCAAAGCAATATAAGGAGCTATTTCGTAATCGGAGTGGTTCAAGCAAAAATTAACCGAATACATATACTTTTTTCTTATAATATTATCTTCGAGCCTTTGCAAACTATCTGTTTTTTCTTTTTGATTGTTGTAGTTTGCCAGAAATTTTTGCTCGATATATTCTAAATTTTTTCGAGAATAATTAGCCATTACTTTTTTGTATTCATTCCAAAGTTCTTGATTCCTGCTTCCTGTGATGTTAGCTTTACTGATAAAATTATCTACTTCGGAATGAATTGTCATTTTTCCTTTTTCTGCAAAAAATGCAATATTATTGTCTAACGAATTAGAAACTCCCCTATCGAGATACAAAAACAAAACCTCCGGTTCATCTATATTGATAGAGGTTTCAAAAGCGGAATTGCCATCAAACCGGATTAGTTTAATTGGTTTCAGGATAGTGTCTTTCAGCCGTTGAATGTAGAGTTTCCCTTGACTTAGCCCTTTTATTTCTCCCGTTATGTGTACATTCCCTTTTTCTTTTTCGGAACAAGACAAAGTGGCCAAAACAATAACCAACAACAATATAATTTTTTTCATACGTCTTTACAAATACAAAAAATTAAAAAAACTGTCTAAAAACTGTTACGCCTGCCATTCTGATTTTATTTCTGAATCTTATATTTCCAGTTACCGGAACATAAGAAGTCAGAACAAGTTCAACCTGACAAAAAGCAAAGTTTTTAGACAGCTTCCTGCAAAGATAAAAATTTATCTGGATTACATTTCTCTGAATATTGTACGCATCAGACGCTTTTTGTCATTAATGCTTTCTTCCAGCGAAATCATCGTTTCGGTTCTGTAAACTCCCTCGATGTCATCTATCGCAAAGATAACTTCTTTAGCGTGATTCGTGTCTCTTGCTCTGATTTTACAGTAAATATTAAATTTACCTGTAGTTACGTGAGCCACAGTCACATAAGGAATTTCTCTAAGACGTTCCAAAACGAATTTTGATTGAGATGTATTATGCAAAAACACTCCTACATAAGCAATAAACGCATAACCTAATTTTTCGTAATCAAGTGTAAGAGAAGATCCTGTGATAATGCCTGCTTCTTCCATTTTTTTAACCCGAACGTGAACCGTACCAGCTGAAATGAGCAATTTTTTTGCAATATCCGTAAATGGAACTCTCGTGTTCTCAATCAACATCTCCAAAATTTGATGATCTACCTCATCTAAACGAAATTTAGCCATAATATTAAAATGTTTGTTTTCAAATTTATTTCTTTACCTCTGTCTGTATGAGTTTTCCGTTTTTGAACTCTTGATTTCCTATAAAAAAATCAGCTTTTTTACCTTCATAAGGAAAATTCTTCTCATTATCAGAGTATTCTTTTCCTTTTGCATCAAATTCAAAATGTCCGTAAAAACTCTTTAAATCCCCCACTTCTCTGACCAAAGCTTCAAACGAAATTTCGTTATCTTCAACTCTTTCAGAAAACTGAACCGCAAAATTCGTAATAATTTGTTTATTATCATAATTAAATTTGATATTTTTATAAAGAAAGTCGAAAAAGAATGTCAAATTGTGTGGAATGTTAAAGTATTCTAAATATTTTTCATCAAAATTCTGTTTTAACTTAAAATTATATAATCCTGAAATGAGAGCTAAAAACACCATTTTTCGGGTTGTTTCTCGCTGATAATCTCCTGCATAGTGACCGGCTTCTATCAAAACAGTCGGGATTCCTATTTGTTGTACTGTATCTCCGATGCAATTTATGTTAAATCCGTCATCATATCTCCCGATTTGGTTCGGAATGTATTTTTGAAGCGTTTCGTTCATATAAACAATGACTTCCATAGCTTTTTTGCGAACTTCATTTACCCCTTTTACTTCATTATAAGACGGAGCCAGAAATGAAATTGTAGCCGGATTTTGAGTGCCTTCTACTCCAAAAATAGTACGTTGGTCATGCAGATTAAAGCAAAAATCGGGTTTAAAATCTTTGATACATTTTCGTAAAATTCTACTTTCGGGTTGAGTAAGGTTTTGCGAATCACGGTTTAAATCTACACCGTTAGCATTAGTTCGTATCCACTTTTCTGCTCCATCCGGGTTGAGCATCGGAATGATACAAAAAGTGAATTTCTGTCTGAACTCCTTTCCTTTTTCAGAGTCTAAAAAATTGAACAAATCCAAAACGGCTTTAGTAGTAGTTGATTCGTTTCCGTGCATTTGCGACCACATCATTATTCTAACCTCTCCATCTCCATTTTGATAAGCATAAATAGGTTTACCTAAAACCGATTCCCCCAAAACGGAAACTTTTTCTTCTTTCTTCAAACGCAACAGCAACGCCTCAATATGATGCAAAGCCACATACCTGCCCTCTACCGACAATTCTCTGTTTTGATTGTATAATTCTTCGTAGTTCATTTTGTTTTATAAAAGTCACAAATTTACAAAGGATTTTAAAGACTATAGTCTTATTTACTGTTTTGATTTGTTAAAATGTGTAGTCGAAATGTCATTTTGTCACCACTTAGTGATTTGGTATTGCTTTTGAAAAAGAATTCAAAATTTAAAAATCATCATTTAAAATAGAAAAAATATGGCAACAGGAAAAATTAATGTATCGGTTGAAAACATTTTCCCTTTAATTAAAAAATTCCTTTATAGCGACCACGAAATTTTCCTTCGTGAATTAGTATCAAATGCTACAGATGCTACGCTAAAATTAAAACACTTAACCAGTATCGGAGATGCTAAAGTAGAATACGGCAACCCGATAATTGAAGTAAAAATCGACAAAGAAGGCAAAAAACTTCACATCATTGACCATGGTCTTGGAATGACTGCTGAAGAGGTGGAAAAATACATTAATCAAGTGGCGTTCTCAGGTGCTGAAGAGTTCTTGAACAAATACAAAGATTCGGCTAAAGACACCGGAATTATTGGTCACTTCGGTCTTGGTTTCTATTCTGCTTTTATGGTGGCAGACAAAGTAGAAATCATCACAAAGTCGTATAAAGACGAACCTGCTGCTCACTGGATTTGTGACGGTTCGCCTGAATTCACCTTAGAATCTCACCCTAAAACCGAAAGAGGAACTGAAATTATACTTCACATCGCTGAAGATTCAGTTGAGTTTTTAGAAGATTTCAAAATCAGAGAATTACTTACCAAGTATAATAAATTCATGCCTATTCCGATTAAATTCGGAACTAAAAAAGAGGCGCTTCCTACTCCGGAAAATGCCCCTGAAGATTACAAACCGGAATATATTGATGTTGACAACATCATCAACAACCCTAATCCGGCTTGGACAAAACAACCAAGTGATTTGAGCGATGAAGATTATAAAAACTTCTATCGTGAGCTCTATCCGATGCAGTTTGAAGAACCACTTTTCAACATTCACTTGAACGTAGATTATCCGTTTAATCTAACCGGAATCCTGTATTTCCCGAAACTTTCTCCGGAGCTTCAAATGCAGAAAGATAAAATTCAATTATATCAAAATCAGGTTTTTGTAACCGATAATGTAGAAGGAATTGTTCCAGAGTTTTTAACGATGCTCAAAGGAGTTATCGATTCTCCGGATATTCCGCTGAACGTATCTCGCTCGTATTTACAAGCAGACGGAAACGTAAAGAAAATCTCGAATTATATCACTCGTAAAGTAGCTGATAAATTAAAATCGCTCTTCAACGAAAACAGAAGTGATTTCGAACAAAAATGGAACGACATCAAAATCGTTATCGAATACGGAATGCTATCAGAGCCTAAATTCTATGAAAAAGCCCCTGAATTTGCTCTGTATCCAACAGTTGATGATAAATTCTATACGTTTGCAGAACTAAAAGAAGCGATTTCAGCCACTCAAACGGATAAAGACGGTAAATTAGTAATCTTGTATGCTTCGAACAAAGACACACAACACAGCTATATTGCTGCTGCGAAAGAAAAAGGTTATGAAGTATTGTTGTTGGATTCTCCTATTATTTCTCACCTGATTCAGAAATTGGAAGCTGATAACGAAAAAGTATCGTTCGCCAGAGTAGATGCAGACCACATTGACAACCTTATCAAAAAAGACGAAGAGAAAATTTCTAAACTTTCAGACGAAGAAAAAGAAGCGTTGAAATCTACTTTAGATAATGTTGTTCCAAAAGAGAAATATACCGTTCAGCTTGAAGCCTTAGACAGCAATGCTGCTCCGTTTATCATCACTCAATCTGAGTTTATGCGAAGAATGAAAGAAATGAGCCAAACCGGTGGTGGTGGCATGTTCGGAATGGGTAATATGCCTGAGATGTATAATCTGGTTGTAAACACCAATTCTGACTTAGCTTCAAAAATTTTGTCTGAAAAAGATGATACGTCAAAACAAAACTTGATCAACCAAGCGCTTGATTTGGCTAAAATCTCTCAAGGATTGCTTAAAGGTGAAGAATTGACAAACTTTGTTAAGAGAAGCTTTGAGTTGATAAAGTAGTTTAGTTCTGTTTGGTAAAACCATAAAAAAAAGGATTCGATTTTATTCGAATCCTTTTTTTGTTCTAACACTTCCCGTTTGCACAATCCAACTCTGATTTGACTCCCAAAGCTTTTAAGATAGAATTGAGTATGCACCAATTGGTGAGTGAAAATTGGAGTAAATTAGCTCCTACAAAAACACCTAACCAAATCCAGTTGATGTTTACAAAATAGGCACAAAGTGAAGAAATTAGCACAAATGCACCTGCAATTAGTTTGATGTAACGCTCTCTTGTCATAACTTTTTAGTTTAAAACCTCTCCCCAACCCTCTCCAAAGGAGAGGGAGTTTTGAGAATGGTTATTATTTAATTTGATTTCTCGATAGGTATTACTGCAATATGCACTTTGGAGTGTATATCACAGGTTTTGTTCAGTTCTTCGATTGCCTTAAACACATTTTCTGATGTTTCGGCTGACACAAAAGCGAAGAATAACAACGATTCGGTTTTGTTCATTTCGGTGGCAAACCAATTGCGGCTTACGCCTTCCTGTGTGCTGTCTCTGTAACCCGTTACCGAACTGTAGGAATACGTGATTACGTTGTTTTCTGTCAGCAACTTTTTGACCTTTTCTTCAAAGGTTTTTACTGATGTTATTAGTAGTAGTTTCATAGTTAGTTATTGGTTAAAAGGTTATTAGTTATTGGTCAATCGTTAATGGTTATTCGTTATTTTTCTATTAACTAATAACCATTAACAATTAACTATTTCTCCCATTTCTTACGTTCTACCATATAGTAAATAAGCGGTACAACGATCAAAGTCAGAATGGTCGAAACGATTGCTCCCGCCACCAATGAAATCGCTAATCCTTGGAAAATCGGGTCAAATAAAATCACGGCTGCTCCAATCACGACTGCTCCGGTTGTCAATAGAATGGGAGTAGTTCTTACGGCTCCTGCATCAATTATGGCTTGTTTGAGCGGAATTCCGTCTTTGAGGCGGATTTCGATAAAGTCGATGAGTAAGACCGAATTCCTCACCATCACTCCGGCTAACGCAATCATTCCGATAAATGAAGTTGCCGTAAAGAAAGCACCCAACAACCAGTGTCCGAGAACAATTCCGATGAGTGAAAGCGGAATAGCCACCATCATTACCAGCGGAGTTTTAAAGTTTTGAAACCAACCTACAATCAGCATATATATAACGATAATCACCACCATAAAAGCAATTCCTAAATCTCGAAAAACCTCTAAAGTAATCTGCCATTCTCCGTCCCATTTTACCGTAAAATTGCTTTCTTCTTCGGGTTGCCCCATATATAAATCACTGATGGAATAGCCTTTTGGAAGTGCCATTTTTTTGAGTTGTTCTTCCATTCCCAGAATCGCATAGGCCGGACTTTCTAGCTCTCCAGCCATATCAGCTGTTACATATACGACTCTTTGTTGATCTTTTCTGCTGATAGATTTTTGAAGGGTATCTTGTTTTATTTTTACGATATCACGAACCGAAACCATATTACCTTGTAGTCCTTTAATTTTTAGGTTTTGAATATCGTCTATGTTTGTTTTGTCTTTGTCTTCTAATGCCATTACGATTCCCACCGGATAGACAGAACTCTCATCATATAGGTTTGAAACCGGATATTCTCGCAACAAATAGGTCAGATTTCCAACAATCTGTTGTGGTGCAACTCCGTTGAGCATGGCTTTTTCTTTATCTACTTCTAAACGATATTCTGTTTGAACGTTTTCTACACTCCAATCAATATCTACTACATCTTGAGTGTTTTCCAGAAGTTGTTTGACCTGATAGGCTACTTTGATTTGCTCTTCATGATTTGGTCCATACACTTCGGCTACTAAAGTAGAGAGTACAGGTGGTCCGGGCGGAACTTCTACAATTTTTACGTTTGCTACATACTTTTTAGCAATTTCCTGAATCTGCGGACGAACTTTTTTGGCAATATCGTGACTTTGCAGTTTTCGGTCTTTTTTGTTTAGTAAATTCACCTGAATATCTGCCATATTGCTTCCTCCCCGCATATCGTAATGACGTACCAATCCGTTGAAAGTTATCGGTGCAGAGGTACCTACATAGTTCTGATAATTTACCACCTCAGGTATAGTTGTCAGATATTGAGCAATCTCTTTGGTTACAGCCGAAGTGCGTTCTAAGGTTGTTCCTTCGGGCATGTCAATCACTATTTGGAATTCGTTTTTGTTATCGAAAGGAAGCATTTTTACAGCCACAGATTTCGTGAAAAACATCGTTACCGAACCCAAAAGCAATAAAACAGTAGTACCCAAAATCACCCAACGTTTTTTAGAACTATCTAAAAGAGGTTTTTCGAATTTGTTATAAAATTTATAGATCCAGCTGGTTTCGTGTCCTTCTTCTTCTTTTTGTTGTTGTTTGTCTTTTTCAACCAATAAGTGATAGCCCAAATAAGGCGTAATGGTCAATGCAACAAGTAGTGAAAGTAACATCGCAATCGAAGCACCAATCGGCATCGGGCTCATATAAGGGCCCATCATTCCCGACACAAAAGCCATCGGAAGTATAGCCGCAATTACGGTAAAAGTCGCCAGAATAGTCGGGTTTCCTACTTCGTTAATGGCATAAATAGCTGCATCTTTGAACGGAAGCCTCCGCATTTTGAAATGCCTGTGCATATTCTCGGCTATGATGATACTGTCGTCCACCACGATTCCCACGACAAAAACCAAGGCAAAAAGCGTAATCCTATTCAACGTATATCCCAAAATATAATAGCTAAACAAGGTCAAAGCAAACGTAAGCGGTACAGATAAAAACACAACCAATCCGCCTCTCCAACCCATTGCTAACATTACCAAAACCGTAACTGCCACGATAGCAACTAAAAGGTGAAATAAGAGTTCGTTTACTTTGTCTGAAGCGGTTTCTCCGTAGTTTCGGGTTACCTCAACGTTGACTTCATCGGGAATAATGTTTTGCTGTAATTTTTCGACACGACTCAAGATTTGCTCCGAAATTTTCATCGCATCAGCTCCTTTTACTTTGGCGATTGAAAGTGTAACCGCAGGATACTCGGACGGATTTTCAGAATAATTTTCGTTGGTTTTGCTGTATCCGAAAGACACATAACTCTTGGCTGTTCCTGCTCCGTCCTGAATCGTTGCCACCTGTTTCAGATAAACCGGCATATTCTGATGAACGCCCACAACCAGATTTTCGACATCTTCTTTAGACGAAATAAACTGCCCGGTCGTAACCAGATATTCTGTATCGTTCTGAACGAAACTTCCCGACTGCATACTTCCGTTGTTTGCCTGAATCATCTGCATAATTCCCAAAGCATCCACTCCGTTTTCAGCCATTTTGTCCTTGTCTAAAACAACTTTCAGTTCCCGATTTCTTCCTCCGATTTCACGAATGGTCGAAACATCTTTTATTTTCTTAACCTCCGAAGAAACTTCCTCCGCTATCTGACGAATCTGAAAATCGTCATATTCATCACTCCAAAGCGTTAAAGCCAACATCGGAACATCATCAATCGAACGGGTTTTTACCATTGGCTGATAGACTCCCTGCGGGAAAATATGCTGATTTTTAATGAGTTCGTCATACAATTTCACATATGAACGCTCCACATCTTCTCCCACATAAAACTGAACGATAATCATTGCCTGACCGTTCATAGCCGTACTGTGAAGATGTTCTACTCCCTTAATGTTCGAGATGATTTTTTCGAGTGGCTCCAGCACACGACTTTCGACCTCTGCGGGAGTTGCTCCCGGATAACCGACCATGATATCAGCCATCGGAACATTGATTTGTGGTTCTTCTTCTCGTGGAATAAGCGAAGAACTATACACACCTATTATCATCAGTCCAATCATCAATAAAATTGACAATTTGGAATTCATAAACATCGCTGCTATTTTACCTGAAATACCGTTTTGCATGATTTTTTACTTTTAGTTTCATACTCAATGAGCAGAGTTAATTGCCTACTTTTGTACAGTTTGATTATTGTATATTAACCTTTACTCCATTAAACAATCTTCCGTCTGCTTGGAGAACATACTTTTCTCCCGAAGTAAGTCCCGATAAAACCTCAATGTCGTTTCCATAGATTTTTCCCAATCGAAGCCATCTCAAAATAGCTGTATTATCATCGTTTACTACGTAAATCCCTTTGAGCTGGCCTTGTGTAATAACTGCCTCCTGTGGAATCAACACTAAATTGTTCTGTGTTTTTTCTGCCTGTTTTTCAATCGGAAAAACGGCGTTTACAAACATTCCCGACAAAACGTTTTCGGTTTTATCCAAGTCGATTTTTACAATGTATTGTCCTCCTGTGTTTCGGGCAGAAGTGCTTACTTCGGCTACTTTTCCTTTTATGGTTTTGTCTAAAGATTTGATGTTTACATTGGTTGTCATTCCGTTTTTGATGTTGGAAATCTCACTTTCCGAAACCATTACCACAGCCTGTAATTTTGATGATCCTTCCACACTTACAATCGGCATTCCGGGGTTTGCCATATCGCCTTCTTTGACGAAAGTTCCCGTAACCGTTCCCGAAAATGGAGCTGTAATATTTGTATAAGAAAATTGAGCCATTACTTCGTTTTTCATCTGTTTGGCTGTTTCCAAACCTGCTTTTGCCATTTCAAAATGGGTCGTCATATCGTCCATTTCTTTTTGGGAAGCACTTTTTTGCGAAAACAAAACCACAAAACGGTCATAATCCCTTTTCGCACTGTTGTACATCGCTGTTGCCTGATTGATTCCTGCTTCTGCCTGTGCTTTTTTGGCTTGTAAATCGGTACTGCTAATGGTTGCCAAGAGCTGTCCTTTGCTTACTTTTTGTCCTGTTTTTACTTTTACCGAAGTTACATAACCCATCATTCGGGTGCTGATATTCGCACTGTTTTCAGCTTCGATTTTTCCGCTTGCTGTTACGTATTTTCCTGAATTACTTCCTGCTGTTTCATTGATAGTCACCGAAATTGCAGGTAGTTCGGAGATTTGTTTTTCTTCTTTTTTGGAACAGGAAACCGTTAATCCGATAGTTAAAAGAAAAGCTATTGATGTTATTATTTTTTTCATCTTCTATGATTTATTTTGATTGTTGTGTTAAAAATTCGATTTGAATGACAGACAGATTATAATTTTTGACTGCTTCTAAATAATTTACTTGCTTTTCGAGGTCGGTTGCTTGGGAAACCAATAAATCCGAAGTTTTTTCCAAGCCTTGTGTATAGCGGTTTTCAAAAATCCGTAACGATTCTCCTGCTTGTTCTTTGGCTGTTTTGGCTAACTGAATTTTAGCTTGGTTTGATGTTAAATCCCGTTTTGATTTTTGTAATTCTAATTGATTTTTTTCGATATACAATTGCATTTCGGTTTGGGATTTTTCGACCGAAATTTTACTTTGTTTTATCTTGTTGAATGTTTCGTTTCCGTTGAAAATATCCCACGAAAGCGACAATCCTACCATAAATCCGTTGGCTCCGAATCCGACTATATCTTTATCGTT
>Ga0172382_10004615_pt1 | contig 21029 bp, 13 predicted proteins | sample Leawel138RmetaG_FD_122245 | JGI IMG/M metagenome (GOLD analysis project Ga0172382, IMG submission 122245) | Leachate microbial communities from a municipal landfill in Southern Ontario, Canada - Leachate well 138R metaG | ecosystem: Engineered > Solid waste > Landfill > Unclassified | place... | reverse complement strand
GGGTTGCTTCCAGCCCATCGATATCTGGCATTTGCACGTCCATGATAATCAAGTCATAGCACCCACCTTGATTGAGAATTTTATCAACACCCTCCGCGCCACCTTCGGCCAGGTCGACCTTGGCACCTTCATAGGCCAACAACTCAAAAGCTATTTGTCGGTTCAGGTCATTGTCTTCTACTACCAGTAGGCGCAGTTTATCCAAGCTGTTGCTATCCTCGGGAGGAGTAACTTGACTTGTAACCAATCGCTGACCACTCAATGTCTGAGCAATGGCTTCATTGAGCTGCTGTGGTGTCACCGGTTTGGTCAGTACACCGCTGTAGCTATCGGATTGAAAAGGCAATTCTGCGGCAGCAAAACTTTGCGCATGCGCCGTGAGCATCAACACTTTCGGTGGCACCGGTTGAATACCACTTTGAGCAATCAATTCAGCCGCCTCAATACCACTGAGATCACTTAGCATCCAGTCCATCAATACAATATCGTAGCACCGACCCAGCGCCGGCGCCGCTTGCACCTTCTCAACGGCTGCTGAAGCGCTATGAGCGATGTCTACCTGATAACCCAATTTATCCAGCATCCCAGCCAACACCTCGGCAACCAGCTTATTATCATCAACCACGAGGATACAGGCAGGCTGCGCGGCTCCAGCCTGCGGCTCATCACTAAGCACCTCAAGCTCAATATCAAACCAAAAGCGGCTACCTTTACCCAGCTCACTCTCAAGCAGTAACTCCCCCCCCATCATGCTCACCAAACGCTTGCAGATGAATAAGCCAAGGCCGCTACCACCGAAACGCCTTGTGGTTGAAGCCTCTGCCTGCACAAACCCCTCAAATATCCACTCCGCCTGATCATGACTGATACCAATACCACTATCTTCAACCGATACTCGCATACTAACTATATTATCCGCACGCTGTAGCTGCTGTAGCCGCACCACGACCTGTCCCTGCTCAGTAAATTTAAGGGCATTGCCCCCCAGATTGAGCAACACTTGTTGTAATCTCAACCGGTCACCACACAACTCCCGTGGTAGAACCGGATCGATATCAAACATGAGCTCAACCGGTACCTGGCTTTGATAACCCGACAATACAACGCCTAGATCACGCATTAAGTCGTCGATATAGAATGGGTGCGACTCTATCGCCAGTTTGTCCACCTCTATCTTCGAGGCATCCAAAATATCGTTAAGCAGGCCCAACAGTGATTTTGCCGCCATCTCGGCCTTGCCGATATAAGCGCTCTGATGTTTGCTCAACTCGGTACGCCCCACCAACTGCAACATCCCCAGCACCGCATTCATGGGAGTGCGAATCTCATGACTCATATTGGCCAAAAATTCCGATTTAGCCGCGTTAGAGCTATCCGCCAACTCTTTCGCTCGACGCAACTCCTGCTCCAGATGTAACTGCTCGGTAATATCAACGGCAACGCCCAAGTAACCAATAACGTCACCACGAACATCACGCATAGCGGTAACCGCGAGGGAAACCTCTAGCTCAGCTCCGCACTTACGGATATAAGTCCATTGACGAACCTCTGAATGTTGTAACTTTGCCACATAAGTCAACACCTCAAAACCACTGATCTGCTCACCAAACTGCTTGCTGAGCTCACGCCCTCTAGCCTCAATCTCCTCAGCGACATGGATAATCGCGGGGGCTTGCTTACCAATCATCTCGTCAGCGCTATAACCCAACATATTTTCAGCGCCACTGTTAAAAATAGTAATGACCCCATCACGGCCCGTGGCGATAATGGCTACTTCTGAAGAGGCGTTGAGCACAGCACGCAGCAATTGGTTGAGTCTGGCGCGCTCTTCTTTCGCGGCACGCTCATCGGTAATATCAGTACGCAACGCCACATATCGCTCGACCGCACCATTACGACCAACAAAAGGCGCAATTACACTATCAAACCAGCGCAGGCTACCATCTTTACCAATATTACAAACTTCGCCCCGCCATGGCTGACCAGCCTCAACCACGCTCCACATATCCTGCCAAAACGCATCAGGATGGAGCCCCGAATTGATTATTCGATGACTTTTACCGAGTAATTCCTCGCGCTGATAACCACTGGAAAGACAGAAGTTTTCATTGGCATCGATGATATAACCGTCGGCATCTGTTACCGAGTAAAGCATCTGCTCATTAATCGTCGCTAGCAGCGCCTCGTTTTCCCGCAGCACAGAATCCAGCCGTTCTTTGCCCTCGCGCAACTCGGTAATTTCCTGGATCAAGGTATAAATACCAATAACCTTACCCGCTGATTTTTCCGGCACGACTTGCAACAAAATATAATGATCACTGCCATCCGCATCGGTAATAAAAATTTCGTCGGCCACCGTCTCCCCGCTGGCGATAACACGGGCAATGCTCGGCCACGTCATATCGTAGGCAACCTGATTCACCAGCTCGCGATAATGTTTGCCACAAGCTTCCTCGGCGCTGTAGCCATAATAATCGTAATACAAACGATTCATTACGATCGCATGCATATCGGCATCCCAATAAGCAATAAATGAATTCACATTATCGAGCATGCCCTGCAGCGTTCTTTTCGAGTGTTCAAGCTCCTCGGTACGCCGAGTAACCTGTGCTTCCAAACTGTGGTTTAGATCAATAATTTGCTGTCGAGCAAGCACCTCATCAGTGATTTCACGAATGGTTTTAGAATAACCACTGACTTTACCTTTCAGTATGATAGGAGCGATAGTAACCGACACATCAATCAGGTCACCCGCTTTGTTCCGACGTTGAGTCTCAAAATGTGGCACCGGATCATTTGCCATCATTTGCTGATAAACGGTTTGTGCCTCTTCGATTAAATGCGTGGGAACGATCAAGTCCATCATGGTTGCACCCATGGCTTCACTGCGGGTATAACCTAACAAATCTTCAGCAGCATTATTCCAACTAGTAATACGGCGATCACTATCGCAGGTAATAATGGCATTCGGCGAACTCTGCACCATCGACGCCATTAATTCACGCTGATAAATGGATTTACGCCGCAAGCGTTGGCTATTACCAACCGCTAACAGTACAGTCGTACCCAATACACCAATCAACGCACCTATCGCAAAAACAGACATCGGTACCGGCAGATTCATAGACTCAACAAAAGCCGGGTAAGCACTAACCTCAAACTGCCATTGCCGGCCATAAATCGAATGTCTAATCACTTGCCCCGACAAGGGTATCCACTTAGCATCGGGGGCCGAATTAAATATTTCGACGCCGACACCGTCGTCGGTCACATCCTGTAAACTCAAATGAATCTCTGCCCGGTCCAGCGGCACACTCGCCAACACCTTTTCCATCAGCAGGGGCGCGTAACTCCAACCATACGCCAACTGTTCCCGCTCAGCCTGTGTGGGCGGGGTAATAACACCGTGATAAATAGGCATCAAAATTAACGTAGATTGAAGCGGTTTATTGCCCTCCTGCACCAAGGTGATAGGGCCGGTTAATCGCACCTCGCCACTGCGAATGGCACTCACCGCAGCATTGCGCCGATTGCTTTCAGAGGCAATATCCAAACCAATCGCATTATGGTTGCGCGCCAAAGGCTCGATGTATTGAATAACAAAACGCTCGCCTTTATGGGGCGCAATTTGCCGTAATTGAAAATCAGGATAATCATTACTACGTACCCAGCGAAGAAACTTAGCTTCTTCAGCCTCGGGCACCCTGCGAATAAAACCAAAACCATGAGCCCCCGGAAACTCTTTATCAACCTCTCGGCTGGCACTGTATTGGCTAAATAATTTACGACTCAGGTTATCTCCGGCTGTAAGCACTGCACCTCGGGCACCACGTAAACCATATTGATATACTTCAATACGATCGCTCACAGCATTGGTAATACGTCTCGCCTCTGCCCCCAAGGCAGCTTCTATCGCCTGCTGATTATCCGTCTTGACCTGCCGAGCAATAACCACCGAAAAGATAAGACTAAGCAACAAAAAAGCCATCGCGACCAAGAATAATTTATTTTGTTTTATTTTTAATTTCATTTAAACAGGCTTGTAATTAGGATGACATTTGTTTAAGCGTGACTAGTAGTGTAGGTTTTTCCACCCACTAAAGGAAATAAACACCGCTACAATCGGCTTCTCCTGCAGTATTTTGTCGCTGCCCCCCCTAATAGTCCCATTAACAATAAATCTATTAATTCAAGCACTTAAGCACTGAGTCACAGGCCCAGAATGTAGCAACATGCGCTGCCAGACACCAAAATTCAGCGTGAGCCAAAACCACTCAGACCGCCATCAGCCGCCATAAACAATTCCTCGGCCAATAAAATTTTGTTCCTCCCTTCAAACATCGCTACACTGATCACCTAAATACTCATCACAGTTGTTTTTAAACTGTCGGCAACGCTATTGCCTGCATCAGCTGCGTTGGTATTTATTCAAGCTCCACACTGGGTGAAAACCCTAAATCCTCCAAAATCAGGACCACACTATGTTAATTGGACAGAACAGCGTCGTCAGCATCCACTACACACTAACCAACGATAGCGGTGATGTATTGGATCAATCACAACCGGGCGAACCACTGGTTTACCTGCACGGCAATCAAAATATCATCCCCGGTTTGGAAAACGAACTGACTGGCAAAGTCGCCGGTGCAGACTTCAAAGTCAGCATCCAGCCAACCGATGGCTACGGCGAACGTTCGGAAGAAATGATCCAGCAAGTGCCTAGAGACGCTTTTCCTGCTGATATTGAGATAGAAACAGGTATGCAGTTCAATGCCGAGTCTCCCAATGGTCCAGTATCAGTAACCGTCATTGAAGTAGGCGAAGCAAACGTTACTATCGATGGCAACCATCCACTTGCTGGTCTGACGCTGCACTTTGAAGGTAAAATCGAAGGAGTTCGTGATGCCACTCAAGAAGAGCTTGATCACGGCCACGCCCACGCCCCCGGCGGTCACCATCACTGAGAACATCAGGTAACAAACATGCAAACTCCCCGCAAACGGCCCTTGGACGGCATCCGCGTCATTGAGCTGGGCCAGCTATTGGCCGGCCCTTTTGCGGGGGCGATGCTGGCCTACTTTGGTGCCGAGGTTATCAAAATAGAATCACCAGACGGCGGCGATGCCATTCGCGGCTGGCGTGAAGTGCAAAATGGCACCTCGCTGTGGTGGCACAGTATTGGCCGCAACAAAAAATCTGTCACTATCGACTTAAAAACTGAGCAAGGGAGAGAGCTGGTCAAGCAACTGATCAATACCGCCGATGTACTGATCGAAAACTTCCGCCCTGGCGTCATGGAAAAATGGGGGCTGGGTCCAGAACAGATTAAAGCAAGCAATCCCGGCCTGATTTACACCCGCATTTCCGGCTACGGCCAAGACGGGCCCAACGCCAATAAGCCCGGCTATGCCTCTGTCTGCGAAGGCTATAGTGGCTTTCGTTACGTCAATGGTTTTAAAGATGAAGCACCCGTACGCCCCAACCTCAGCATAGGCGACACCATCGCCGCCATTCACGCAGCACTGGGCATTGCCCTAGCAATTATCGAACGCAGCAACAATAATAGCGGCGAAGGCCAAGTGGTCGATATCGCCTTATACGAATCCATGTTTAACCTGATGGAGGCGGTCGTTCCCGAATACGACGGCGCAGGTATCATCCGCGAACCATCCGGCACAACCCTCACGGGTATCGTCCCCACTAATACCTACCGCTGTGGTGACGGTAAGTATGTCGTCATTGGCGGCAATGGCGACAGTATCTTCAAACGCCTAATGATCGCCGCTGGCTACCCCGCTATGGCGGCAAATCCAGCTATGGCTAACAACGCCGGTCGCGTCACACACGAAGCAGAGATTGACGTGGCGCTAGCCAAATGGTGCCTGAATAACGACGCCAGCACTATCATCCAAATCCTAGAAGCCGAACGTGTTCCCGTTGGGCCGATATACACCATTAAAGACATGATGAATGATGAGCACTACAAGGCTCGCGGCATGTTTGAACAAGTGGAGATTGATGGCAAGCCGTTGAAGATTCCGGCGATATTGCCGAAGCTGACATCCACCCCCGGTGAAACCAACTGGTCGGGGCCGATACTGGGGAGTCATAATGATGAGGTGTTGCGAGGGCTGCTTGGCCTCGACGATGACCAAATAGGTCAACTAAAAAACCTCGCCATTATTAGCTAAACACCAACCACTGAAACTAAAGAGGGGCTGCAAAGCAGCCCCTCTTAATCACTAACACTGTAACACTGTTATTTATCAGAGCATCGAGCGGCCTTTGTTAGCAGCTATCCGCATCCGCAGGGCATTAAGCTTGATAAAGCCCTCAGCATCCTGTTGATTGTAAGCACCGGCATCATCTTCAAAAGTTGCAATACTCTCATCAAACAGAGATTGATCCGACTTGCGACCAACAACAGAAACATGGCCTTTATACAACTTAACTCGAACCACACCATTGACGTATTGCTGAGATTCATCGATAGCCATTTGCAGCATTTTCCGCTCTGGCGACCACCAGTAGCCGTTATAAACCAGCTCAGCATATTTGGGCATCAAACTGTCTTTCAAATGCGCCACTTCCCGATCCAGCGTAATCGACTCAATAGCCCGGTGAGCTGGCATCATAATGGTGCCACCAGGGGTTTCGTAGCAACCGCGAGACTTCATCCCGACATAGCGGTTCTCAACGATGTCCAAGCGACCGACACCGTTATCACCACCAACTTTATTCAGATAAGCCAATACGGTAGCAGGTGACATGTCGACACCATCAATTGCCACGATATCACCACCGCGGTACGTCAGCTCCAAATAAGTTGGCTTATCTGGAGCCTTTTCGGGAGACACGCTCCAGCGCCACATATCGTCTTCCGCTTCAGCCCACGGATCTTCCAAAATACCACCCTCGTAAGAGATGTGTAGCAGGTTGGCATCCATAGAATAAGGCGACTTTTTCTTGTTTTTGGCGTAGTCAACGGGGATGTTGCGCTCTTCACAGTAAGCCATCAAGGTTTCACGAGAAGTCAGATCCCACTCACGCCATGGCGCAATCACCTGAATACCGGGTTTTAATGCATAAGCACCCAACTCAAAACGAACCTGGTCGTTACCTTTACCAGTCGCGCCATGGGAAATAGCATCGGCACCGGTTTCATTAGCAATTTCAATCAAGCGCTTAGCAATTAACGGCCGCGCGATAGATGTGCCCAGCAAGTATTCGCCTTCGTAAATGGTATTAGCGCGAAACATCGGAAAAACGAAGTCACGGACAAATTCTTCTTTTAAATCATCGATATAAATCTCTTGTACGCCCAGCGCCTTGGCCTTGGCTCGCGCGGGCTCAACTTCCTCACCTTGGCCAATATCCGCGGTGAATGTCACTACTTCACACTGGTACGTATCTTGTAACCAGCGAACAATAACCGAGGTATCCAGACCACCGGAGTAAGCTAAAACGACTTTGTTGATATCCGACATTAAGACTCTCCACGCCCGCGCTATACGCTGCGTATTACAAACTAAGGTATTTCAGAGGGCAGATATTCTACTGGGAATTATTACAGAAGGCGAGTGCGGCGAAGAGTATCTGACCGCAGCAAATTCACTGCGGCCAAATTATATTAGCGACGACACCCTTAACGCCACGCTAGTGCCGCGCTAGGTTTTAGCGCCGAGCTAAAGCGTATCGCGCTCCAAACGAATAGTCACCCGTCGATTTATCGCCCGATTGGCGCTGCTGGTATTTTTCACCACCGGATAGCGTTCACCATGGTAGCGTGTAGAGATCATCTCTTCGCTCACGCCGTTAGCCACCAAATACTCAGTGACAGCCTCAGCCCGCTTTTTGGACAACTCTAAATTGGCCAAACGGCGACCCACATCATCGGTATGACCATCGATAAAAAAACTAGTAATACTGGGGTCGGCTTTAACATATTGCACAATATGGCCCAGAGTCGTCCGGGATTGACTCGTCAGCTCGTACTTCGCAGTTTGGAAATGCAAGCGAGAGCGATTGATTTGTTCGAAGTTAACCGGCAATAAGCTCGTCAAACACTGCTGGTACTGGCCATAAGCCTTGCGAAAGTTAACCGAGGAAAGCGCCAGCTCCACCTGCTCGTCCTCCTCATACCACGCCTCTCGACTAAATACCGGCGACATGCCATCATAAAGCGCGTTTAAAAGCTGATAGGATTTTTGCCGATCCAGCGTCACCGGGATAGCCGAGTTGCTGACTTTCACTAGCCCCAAGTCTTTACTGCTCCTAGCCTCATCCCAAATAGGGGCTGTTGAAATCAGCCTTGCTTCACCATCCTTCATGTTTTTACGGATGGGTGACAAATAAAATGACTGCTCTTCGCCGGCACGATTAGAAAAAACCGCGTCACCGAAATAAGGGATAGGTTGCCACAAGCGACACTCAAACAACGATAACTCCAAACGCCATTCCGAGTGATTTAGCGACGCACCATAACGTACCGCCTGTGTGGTTAAAGCCCAGCTAGCTATCAGCAGGCCTAATAAGCAGTGAGTAATAATTGATTTCATACGGACTCCGGCAAGACAATACATACTCTGGAGTTAGCGGCAAATCCGGCAAAATCTTTAAACTAAGCAGCGATTCCGGTAGCATGCGTCAGCACATGACTAATACGGGTGCCCATTAGCCCAATTTATGCGTCTTTTTTAGCCATGACCTGAGTAGAGCCGACACTCAAATCACGGCTGTAGTTAAAGCCTTGTCGTTAAGGCATAGCTAAAACGCAGTTAGAACATAGTTAAAATATAGTTAGAACGTTAACTAAAACCCACACTTAGAAGCCTCATCATGACCACCTTAACGTCTAAGCAGTCAGATACCCCTCTGCAGCTAATCATCAGTCGCCCCGATGACTGGCATGTTCATCTTCGTGACGAGCAAGCACTCACTGACACCGTAGCCGATATGGCGCGGTACTTTGGTCGCGCCATTGTAATGCCCAACCTGGTACCACCGATTAGCAATGCAGCGCAGGCACAGGCCTATCGCGAGCGGATTATGGCAGCACAACGTGGCCTACCACGCCAACTCGAGCCGCTAATGGTGACCTACTTAACCGATAAAACCAGCGCTGAAGATATTCGCCAGGCTAAAGCAGCAGGAGTCATTGCCTGCAAACTGTATCCAGCGGGAGCCACTACCAACTCCGACTCAGGGGTTACCGACCTCAACAACATTTATCCGGCGCTGGAAGCCATGCAGCAGGAAGGGATGCGGTTTTTACTACACGGCGAAGTCACCGATAGCAATATCGATATTTTTGATCGCGAACAGGCCTTTATTGACCGCAGCCTGATTCCGCTTACAAAAGACTTCCCTGAGTTGCCCATGGTGATGGAGCACATTACCACCAAAGACGCGGCTCAATTTGTGACCGAGGCGAGTCCTTTTGTCGCGGCCACAATCACCCCACACCACCTACTCTATAATCGCAACGATATGCTTGCTGGCGGTATTCGCCCACATTTCTATTGCCTACCTATACTCAAGCGCAATACCCACCAGCAGGCCCTGCTGGCAGCAGCCACCAGCGGTAACCCTAAATTCTTTTTAGGTACAGATTCTGCACCCCATGCGCAAAGTAAAAAAGAAAACAGCTGCGGCTGCGCCGGTATTTACAGCGCCCACGCTGCGATCGAGTTTTACGCCGAGGTATTTGAACAAGCAGGGGCACTGGATAAACTAGAAGGCTTCGCCAGTCATTTTGGCGCTGACTTTTACCAACTCCCCAGAAACACCGACACCATAACCTTACAAAAAACGCCGTGGCAGGTACCAGACTTTTTGCCTTTAGGCGCTACTCAGCTGGTGCCATTGCGCGCTGGCGAAACCCTGCAGTGGCAAGTGATTGCCAAAAATAAGGAACTTCCGTGAGCGAAGAAGACTTCGAAAACAACACCAAACACCCTATTGCAGCACGCTTTCGCGGTTTTTTACCCGTCGTTATTGATGTGGAAACTGGCGGTTTTGATTGTCAGACTGACGCGGTGCTAGAAATAGCAGCAACCACCCTAACAATGGATAAAGACGGTCATCTGCGCATTGATAAAACTTATTCGTTTAATGTGGTGCCTTTTGAAGGCGCCAATCTCGACCCTGCAGCACTAGAGTTTACCGGCATTGACCCACATCACCCTTTTCGCGAGGCTGAGCCAGAAGAAATGGTTTTTCCAGATTTACTCAACGCCATTCGTAAGCAGGTAAAAGTCCACGATTGCACCCGCGCAGTACTGGTTGGCCACAACGCTCACTTTGATCACGGCTTTGTTATGGCCGCGGTCGAACGCTGCCAAATCAAACGCAATCCTTTTCACCCCTTTTCCGTTTTTGATACCGCCACCCTATCTGGCTTAGCCTTCGGACAAACAGTATTGGCAAAAAGCTGCTTAGCAGCGGGGATTGAATTTGATAATAACGAGGCCCACTCGGCAGCTTACGACACCAAAAAGACAGCCGAACTATTTTGTTTAATCGTCAACAAATGGAAAGATTTAGGAGGCTGGAATTTACCGTCAGCAAGCGACGAGGAACAAGAGCACTTTGTGTAACTAACCCAACAAACAAAAAAGCCCAGAGCCAGCATCTGCTGTTCTGGGCTTATATAATAATGCTGACCCGAATTAGTTAATAGTAACTACCGTACCCACCATGGTCACACCAGCCATAACTGCCCCCGCACCGCAATCGAAAGTATCCGAGCTTGAGCTTGTACGGCGCTTATAATTCGACTTGATATTGATAACAGCATTGCCGCCTTCACGAAGCGCCCTATCTTTTAACGCCTTCATTGCCGACAAAAATACCCACTGACACGCTTCCTTATCAGACTTATTAAATGCGTTGGTTTTCTTGTTCGAAGTATACTCTCCGTATCTTTTAGTCACTTTTCCGTGTGACTGGTCACCAAAATAAAAACGTACCTCTGTACCCAATACTTCTTTGGATTGCTCAAGCGATAGCGCCTCATCAATCGAGTAACTACCCACGTCATCCCGCGCAGAAGCACCCATCACCAGCAGTATGTTAGCCAAAACAATTACCACAATCCCTTTCATTTAAACCTCCAACCTATGAATGTATATTTGAATGATTTATCAGCCCATATATTCTATTACAGCAATATAACAGTAGCTGCCATCTTAAGGCAGCAGCCTGCCATAGATGAGACACGCAGTTTACAGCACTTGCCAGACCACTACCAAGAGGCCTCTAGAAAAATTAACTAAAACGGATCAATATCGTCTGAGTATTTGTTACTACTGACTGGGCTCACTACTGCATATTTTGGCACAGTCTCCCCCATCACCAAAAAACGCCTCGCAAATTCCTCTGCGGGGATTGGTCGGCTCAACAAATAACCCTGAGCTATATCACAGGACTCATCCTTAAGTAGTTTTTCTGCCACTCAGTCTCCACGCCCTCAGCAATCACCTTAACGCCTAAAATATGAGCCAGAGAAATAATGGTTTTAACAATATCGGCATCAATTTTATTAATCGCAATATCTGAAATAAACGAGCGGTCTATTTTTATAAAATCTATCGGGAAGCGCTTCAAATAACTGAGCGATGAATAGCCGGTACCAAAATCATCAATCGATAACTTTATTCCCATAGTTTTAAGCTCGGCCAAAGTTTTCAACACTCGCTTCGGATGCTTCATTATATTGCTTTCCGTAATCTCAAGCTCCAAATAATCAGCCGCTAGCCCTGTCTCCTCTAATACCTTGGCAACCGACTGAACCAGGCCGGTATGGCCAAGCTGCTTAGCAGAGATGTTAACTGCCATTCGCAAAGGCTTGCAGCCCTGATCCAGCCAAGACTTAAGCTGTCTGCATGCCTCGTTTAAAACCCAATCCCCCAGCGCTAATATCTGCCCAGTATCCTCAGCCAGGCCAATAAACTCTAATGGTGATAGCATTCCACGGAGAGGGTGAATCCAACGCACAAGGGCCTCAACACCATAAACCTCCCCCGTCGCCAATAATTCCTGAGGCTGATAATGCAGCTCAAATTCACCACGTGCTATTGCGCCGCGTAAATCATTTTCAAGATCAAGACGTTGATTAACATTTTGCTTCATGTGCTCTTCGTAAAATTCACAAGCACTCCCCTGATCCTTCGCACGATACATAGCCATATCAGCTTTTTTCAGCAATGAGCCGGTATCTCTACTATCATCCGGGAACATGGCAACACCTATGCTCGTTTGCACATGAATTTCTTTACTCATAAAAGTAAAAGGTTTGGCTAATTGTTCATGAATTTTGCTGACCACACCAAGAACATCCTCTCTCGAACCTACATTATCCAAAAGAATCGTAAATTCATCACCCCCAAACCGCGAAATCATATCTCCCTTACGCAAAACCTCCTGAACACGTTCGGAAAAATATTTTAGTAATAAATCACCTGCCGCATGCCCCAAGCTATCATTGATTAATTTAAACCGATCAAGATCTAAAAATAGTAGCGCCATCTTTCTATTATTACGCCGAGAGTCCCGGGTTAAATTAACTAAAGCTTCATTAAACATGGTTCGGTTAGGCAAACCCGTTAATGCATCTTTATAGGCTAACTGCTTAACATAAAGCTCTGTGTGATAGGCCTGAACTAGCCGCGCGATACGACCACACAACACGGCAAAGTTAACCGGCTTAGAAATATAATCCGTAGCACCAACAGAAAACGCACGACTAACTGAAGATTCATCATCAAGCGAGGTAATAATCAGTACAGGTAGATCCTTACCTTCGGGCAAGTTTTTTATAATACTACACGCTGAAAATCCATCGAGCTCAGGCATCACCGCATCCATCAAAATTAAATTTGGCGGCGTGCGCTCACAATACAAAACTGCCTCACGACCATTGCAAGCCTCTTCAACAAAGTAACCTTCATTGCGTAAAATATTGACCATAGCCAACCGAGTACTACGCTCATCATCAACCACCAATATATGCTGCTTAAGCAACTCAGGGCTTTTATCAGCAAGCATTTTGACCGATTGCTCGGTTAGCATTTGATACTCTTGTGATAATACTCGAAGCACCTGACCGCTTTCAAACTGCACCTCTGCCAGAAGAGACTGCATACCATCCAACTGATTAGCACGCCCAAGGTCTTCCAATCTTCGGCAACAATCAACTAATTTTATGGCACCAAAACTGCTAGAGCTACCCCGTACAGTATGTGCGATCTCCATAACAGACTGCGTGTTTTTTGCAGCAACAGCCTCTTCCAATGATGTTAAGTAAATGGGCAAATCTTCTAAATAGGCCTGCACCATCGTGTACATAACATTGCCGATACTAGAATAAAGGTCGGCCAAGTAGGATCTTTCTATAATCTCACTATTAGCCTCATGTAGCATCGGCAAAGTTTCTGGCTGAATCCGCGCGAAGCTATCTTCACCCAGCCACTTTGCCAAGGCATCTTTTAGTGCACTCATTGTTAAAGGTTTAGCAAGATAATCATTCATACCCGCGGCTATGCATTTATTGCGATCGCCCTGCTGGGCATTGGCCGTCATTGCAACAATAGGAAGCTGTGATACATCAGCTGATAAAGAACGAATTCTCCTTGTCGCCTCATAGCCATCCATTTCCGGCATATGACAGTCCATGAACACTAAATCATAGGTATTAGATTCAAGTAAAGACAAGCTCTCGACGCCATTAAAAGCTATATCCACATGGCACCCCAAACGCTCCAGCATACCAACAGCGACCTGCTGATTCGTTCTGTTATCTTCAACCACAAGAATACTTAAACGCGGCGCAGTGGCAGATGGCTGTTCGGGTGCAGCCTTGGGAGCAATAGGCATCAACAGCGGCGGATTAATAATTCGGTTAATGCAGCTGTAAACGTCCGAGCGTTGAATCGGTTTATGAATAGCGGCGGCAATCATGAGTCCGCCCTGACTATGCTTTTGGTTTAAATGACTCATTAAAATAAAATGACTATTATTATTTTGATCAATAAACGCTAATTTTTTAATGACGCTTCGGCCGTTCTCACCCTTTAATTGTTCATCTACAAAGACAAACTTAAATGGCCTGTTATTTTCTTTTTCACTGGCATATACCCTCACTCCCTCGCTGGCATTACTAACTACGACACATTCAACACCTTCGCGAGCAAATATTTCTGCCATCAAGCGGCAACTCAGCAAGCTATCATCAATAACAAGTACTCTATATTCACCCTCAGCAAACTGCGGTGCTTGCACCACCCCTGCGCCCATATCCAGCTTGGTTAAAGGAATCGTAAAACTGAACTTACTACCGCATCCCACTGCACTCTCAACAGATATTTCACCACCCAAAAGATCAACCAGCTGACGGCAAATAGCTAAACCTAATCCAGTGCCGCCATACTTACGCGTAGTCGAGCCATCCTCCTGTAAAAATGTTTCGAAAATATGTTCTTGTGCCGCCTCATTAATACCAACACCGGTGTCATAAACATCAAACAATAAAGTTAACTGCTCTGAATCAGCACTCATATCAGAGGGCGAATTAACAACTGACACCATAATTCCCACATCACCATCCGTGGTAAACTTAATTGCATTGCCCACCAAATTAATCAGCACTTGGCGTATACGATCACTATCACCAACAAAGTCAAAAGACAGGCCTTCCTCAACAAGATAAGCCAGATCAACATTATTAGCTCGTGCCTGAGGCGACAATAAAGCAACAACATCTTCAAGCAAAACCAACAGATTAAAATCTGTCCGCTCCAGGCTTACCTTCCCAGATTCATTTTTAGAAAAATCAAGAATATCATCAATTAAAGTCAGCAAGGTCTGTGCAGATTTTCTTGCTGTAGCTACATATTCATCTTGCTCCTCCGTTAGACCAACGTCCGACAAAAGTTCCAACATGCCAATAACGCCATTCATTGGAGTGCGCAACTCATGACTTACATTAGCAGCAAACTCCCCCTTCATCTGAGCTGATTTCAAGGCCTGATCTCGAGCTTCTGACAACGCCAACTCGCGAGCATCTAGCACATCCATCATAGAGTTAAATGCCATCTCCATTTCGACAACGTCTTTTGCTCCACCCAATGTAGCCCGGTGATTTTTTTCACCATTTTTGGAGCGCCTCATCATCTGGGCAAGGTTTTTTATTGGGCGCGTAACCCTGCGAGTAATAACAAATAACAGTGCTAAAACAATAATAGAAAAAACAAAGGAGACAAGTAAATTATATTTCAAAAAACGAGTTTGCATCGAAGTTAAAATTTGCTTACTCATCGTTAGTCGAACATAACCGATTAACTCCCTGCCGCCCTCTCCACTGTCACTAAAGGGATTATTAACATCATCCGAATTACCCGTATATGAAGGTGCCAAAAACTCCCATATCTTTTTATTTTCATAGATCAAGCCAACATCTTCGGGGAGAGATAACTGACCCAAGAGCTGCTGCGGCTTTTCTCCTACACTGGCAATAACGCCCAAATCACTATCTAGCACTGATGCTGAAACGATATCAGGAAACGTCATAATCGAGGCAATCGAGTCCGCCGCCTCATCACTACTTTGATACAGCAAGGCCAAAGTACTTTGCGCTGCAAAGCTATCCGCCAGCTGATACCCTTCCTCAACCAAACGATTCTCAACAATATGAGTAGATATTCTAGTGAGCATCCAAGTCGACCCCAGCGTTAACACCAGGATACCAACGGTAAAAGTGGCCATCAACTGATGAGTAAAGCTGATATCAAAAGAGTTCTTCACTGAGTATTTCATAAAAAAACCCTATCGACTTGGAAATACCAAATCGAACTGTTCACGCTGAGTTCTCGATATACCCAACTGTAAGTGCTCAGCCGTACGCATATTTACCGCCACCTGTAAACTCTCTAATGCCGCCACAGTATTAGATTCGCCTTTTTCCAAGCCTAACACTAATCTACCCAATGTAGCTCCCAATGCTTTATTATCTGGATACATGGCAAACAAAGCGCCTTTTTTCACATGCGATGGATTGTTGGAAAACACAACAAAATCTTGCAACCAAGCTCGCTCTAAAATATTTGCTAATACATTTCTATCTTTAAGTGATGAGTCACGCTGTAGTAACCACAAAGCATCACCTTTACCTAGCCCTGACAAAATACGCTGATAGTACTGCGCATTTTCCATTACATTACTAGCTACAACCGCCTCCAGTTTTAAACCCATTGCCTTAGCCGATTCGACAGCTAATTGAATCAGCCACTCATCTCTACCCTCACCATAGACGACGTGTATAGTTGTAATTTTTGGCGCCATACTCAGAAGTTGAACCAACATTTTTTGCGGTGAGACTAACATAGATAAACACGTGATATTACTAGGACAATCTGATGGCGTTGATACCGCCGCCCCAGAGACTATTTTTCTGTCGCCATTAATCCCTGCCGACAAACGTAAGCCTCGACTACCCAGCGCAATCACCGAACCAATGTTATTTGCATCTAACTGCTGGCCCAATAACGCCACATCCATACCCGGGGTCAAAATTATTTCTTCGACATTACCGGGAGTAACACTGCGCACACCGGCAATAATCTCATTGAAAATTTCAATGAAGGGCGCTCTTACATCTGGATAAATAATACCTATTTCCTCAGGCTCATTTGCGCAGACCTTTGCCCCCCCTACCACAACAACTATCAATACTAATAACATTGACAGTGCCTGGGATAAACAACTAGTAAGCTTGTTAATAATCACATTCCTTGCGGTAACATCGTTCTACACTACATTAAATAAACATGTAGTCGTTATAATTTAGAGCAGTACTCTTTCCGGTATACCGGTGTAGACAATATCTTCACACCGTAAAGGCAAGTAAGAATCCGGCACATTATCGTAGGCTTCAGAGTATGCAGCATGAACGCCACTGTTCACACACATACTATAGATTCGATAATTCTCCTGCTCGGAAAATCCCTGGTCAGACAAAAAGGCCATAATATAGCCCGCCAGATTCATAGATTCGTCATATTGGGTTAATAGATATTTTTCAATAGCTCGAGCCGTACGCATATGCGGTCCATCGACAAAACCCAACTCTTGCGCCACCTGACGCATACGCTCTACCCGCTCATCGCCCTTTGCCATCGGCCGCGCAAACCCGGGAGTGACCAAACCTAATCTGGTTTTAGCCATAGTTTCTATGTATTCGTCTACAACGCCCCCCTGCCGAACATAATCGAGAGCCGCCACAATAAACCGAGTTGCCGAAATAACTGTACCAGGTCCGTATAGGCTAGAGTCACTAGCCAAAACACCCGCACAAATTGCTGCAACAGGGGAAGTTTTTGTTTCTCCTCCGTATGAACCCATTTGATTACACCAGATCCGAGAATCTGGCCAACTCAAGCAGATAAACGTGGCCTCAAGCCAGCGGGTAAAATTTTCAGGCAACATTTTTCCTGTGGCATTTAATACCATTACCTGAAAAAAACTCTTGCCACCAACCAAGTCATCAAGTAACGAGTAACCATGGGACGCGATACCTTTGCCAATGACCCAGCCACCCTTTGCGCTATAAATATGCCCGCGTCTCTCATCCCAATATTGGGTCTTATTAATCACATCCATGACCACTCTCCATATAATGATATTTATCCTCAGCAACAAAGGGCATAGCGGTTATTGGCTTATTCGACATTTCAATTCCATGGGCGAGTAAACCTGGACTTACTGCCATCTGAAATAAACCAGCAGCAGCTTTAGGAGTAAACCCAAGATCGACAAATGCAGCGGAAGCCACCCCAGTTATAAACCAGCCAACATTATATTCTTTGGCTATACCGATTAACCGCTGACACCAGTCAAGCCCTTTCCCTGCTGCTACAAAGCTCGCTAATTGCGCAGCCATTTGCTCAGGTATAATTTCAACATCTCCAAATCTGGCACCAAACCCGGGCATATGAACTTTTTGATCTCCAGCGTCCAGTAATGTAGCTAACACGGCTTCAGGATCTTTATTCATGTTTTTACGAATAAATCGAACCGAGTCAAAGACTTCTTTTGCACCCAAGTGGGCACCGCTCAATATTGACAAAGCCAGCGGCAGTAAATGTGTAATGTCAGTTTTAGACACGCTTGCATTCATCACCGCTCTTGTCGCAGCATGTCGAGGGCCAAGATTACTCAAGGCAACTAGCGTAGCATCAAATAATGCTAACTCATCCTTGCCAGGCAGCTCTCCTTTCAGCATCAAAAAGGTCATTTCCGAATAGCTTTTTTTAGCCATTAGCTCTAGATGATCATAACCATGAACTAAGTTTTTTTGGGCAATATACGGGTTTGACTCGCTAGCGGTTTCACACCATATTTTCGTTTCAATCGCCTCTGCAAACGTCTCATCCCGCCGCTCTACTTTTTGACCTTGTTGCTTGTTCTCGATCATTTAAAAACATAACTCCCTTTCAAAACAATACTCCGCCCGTCAAGAGGGAAATCGCCAGGCACCAGCGAACCTTGAGGAGCGCCTGCACCATAGGGGCTAGGCTCACGAATATCCTCATCAAAAATATTTTTTGCCGACAATGATATTTCTATACCAGGCAACAAGTCGCTTGCCATTAATGTTAGGTTAGTCGTCGTATAATTATCAACAGTGGCTCGAGGGTCATCATTAACACGCTCTCGCCCCCCAATCCAATAGGTTTGGCTACCAATAACCCAGTTTGGCTTAAACGCCCATTTAGCATGGATATAAAGACTATACTGAGGAGCCTCACCAGCATCAGTATCAAAACTATCATCAACAGATTTTTGAAAGGCATAATGTCCTTCCAGAGAAATCGTCTTGCTGATTTTCCACTCTGACTCCAACTCAAAACCATGGCCAGATTGTGCACCAACATTTTGTGCAATCAAACCATTACTCCCAGCCACTGGAGCAAACTCTATTAAATCATCGATGCTGTAATAAAAGATATTCAAGCTGGCGTGAATATCAAAATGGGGGCGATAATCAAAAACCATTTCATAGGTATTAATAATTTCTGGTTTTAACTCATCGTTACCAAGAACAACAGGGTTGTTAATGGCAAATAGTTCGGCGAAGGATGGTGCCCTAAACGCTCTTCCATATAAAAATTTGGTTGTTAAATTGCTGGCCGTATCCCAAACCAGCGCCAATCTTGGATTCGCGGTCAAACCAAAATCAGAATAATCATCAACACGTAAACCATAGGTTAGCTTCCAGTCTTGTGCCAAGGACCACTCATCTTGAACCGACATATAATAAACTGTGCGACTTTTATCCTTTATAAACAAATACTCGGTACCAACGCTGGTCAAGCTACCATCAACAGAGGGCATACCATTGATCATTGGCAAGGCAGGGTCTAAGGGATCAAGTACTCCAGGTCCAAAATTTTTAGTTTCTTTACCTTCCATATCAGAATAGGAAATCCCTGCCGCCAACCGTGTCAAATGTTTTTCAAACCCATTATAAAATGCCGACACATCGATTCGGGAATGGGCTTCGAATACTTCTGGGTTGCCAATTAAACCTTCCGAAAATGCCACTAAATTTGAGCTAGTAGTATCTACATTTCCATCACTGCCGATAGGTAACACTGCTCCAGCAGGAACTAAAGTCTGTTTTGACTTGGAGTTTATTTCCATATAACTCACTCGCGTCTCTAAGTCCCAGTTAGTTGCGGGCTTATTATTAGAATAAGTTGCATCGAATAAATAATTGCTCGTTGTAGATTCTCCGTCCGGATCTAAGGCTAAAGCCAATCCGGGTCCGACCCCACTCTCCTGACGCCAATTCCACAATCTAAATTTCCAATGCGTATTCGCAAGCTCAACCCTCACGTCCAATCTCTTACTGCTGGTATTCACTGCACCCGGAGCCAAAGAAGCAGCAGGAATGGAATACAAAGCTAAGCCTTCATCTATAATCGTCTGAAAATCAGCATCAATCACTCGTCCGTCATCGCCATCTGTTGTTGACGCTTCCAAACCAAAATAAAAATCCCAATCACCCGTACTACTACCGTAAAGGACCCATGCTTCTTGAGAATCGAAAGATCCAACTCTAGACCCAACTTCCATCCCTTTTGACGTAGTAGCATTTTTGGTAATTATATTTATCACCCCAGCAAATGCATCTGCCCCGTAAACTGCGGAGCCGGGCCCTCTGATAACCTCTATTCGAGCCACATTATTAACTGGCAGGTTTGAATTGACACCTCGATCCCCTAAATATACTTGCGTGATCGGCACCCCATTCACCAGCATTAACACTTGAGGGTTTTTATCCGTATGAATACCTCTTATTGAGTAAACGGGACTGAAGCGAGTCGAAGAAACACTCACATGCAAGCCAGGGATGGACTCCAGAGCCTCATCCACACTGGTAGCCCCCATGCTCTTAATTTGCTCCGCTGTAATCACTGAAGCAACCGCAGGAGCTTTAACTACCGATTGAGCTTTACCTGTGGCAATACTGATTAACTCTTCATCACCATAGGAAAGCAATAACTCATCCTCATCGAGCGTCTGAGCCTGTACAGAGGCAATAACGGGAACAAACAATATTGAAAGCGTGAAATAATAGAAGAAAAATCTCATAGGCTATAACTCGGAAGTATATATCTCTAACATTTTAGTTAAGTTTTATACTTCCTAGAATAAGGGAAAAACGCTCTTTTATCCAATACCAGCCCACAGAAACGCCATCCAAACTGGCCTATCTTCCATTTATAGAGGCTATCAATCCAAGTCAACGACTAAGATTGAGCGCTCAATACTTTCATCCTTGTCCCCATGGGAGGAACCTGCTCTGGATCGATCCTGACATCAATCACTGTCGGCCCATTATTGCGCGCAATTTGATCAAAATTCAACGCAAGAAAGTCTTGGCAAGAATCGACCCTATAGCCATTAGCCCCAACCGCTTTAGCCATATCACTGAAATTAACTTCGGGCAACTCGAAGGCTATCTGTTC
>Ga0172382_10004614_pt1 | contig 21031 bp, 25 predicted proteins | sample Leawel138RmetaG_FD_122245 | JGI IMG/M metagenome (GOLD analysis project Ga0172382, IMG submission 122245) | Leachate microbial communities from a municipal landfill in Southern Ontario, Canada - Leachate well 138R metaG | ecosystem: Engineered > Solid waste > Landfill > Unclassified | place... | reverse complement strand
GCTCCAACGCCCCTTGCCTGTTGTTCTAAGGCTCATCCTGCTGTCAGGAGAGAACTCGCCCTACGGGCTCAAACAGCTCTCCTGACGGGCGCTGGATTTCGCCAAGAACAACAACGGCGCGGGACAAAGTCGCTGCAAAGCCTCCCGACCCTCTGCCGTTTTTTAGATGACAGAACCAGATATTAAGCGTGGGCCAGTCGAGATATTAATTCCAGCCAGTTCCTGCCTGGCAGAATATTGCCCAATACTACCGGCTCACGAACTCCCGTCACCTGACCATAGGCTAGAGCTTTTCCTCGCAAGCATTGTTCACCCAACCAGGCAAAGGCCAAAGCCTCAAGCGCCTGACTGGGAATCCCGCTTTGTTCTGAACCATTATGTACCTGCAACTCAGGTAAAGCCGACTGCAATTCCCGCATCAGCGTTGGATTTTCAGCGCCGCCGCCAAACACCAGCAATTCTTTTGCACCCGGTGTCCATTTTCGCAGGGCATCTGCCACCGTTATGGCCGTCAATGCCGTTAACGTAGCCACAAAATCCGCTCCCGAATATTTCCAGTCATTCCACCATTGACCGACCAGCCGATCATCAAAACTTTCCCGACCGGTACTTTTCGGTGGAGATTGCAGTAAATAGGGGTGTTTCAGCCATTGGGCGAGGGGTAACGCCTGGACCTTACCTGCCGCTGCCAATTTGCCGTCCAGATCGCAACAGGCTTCGCCTCCGCTCAGAATCCGGACCGCAGCATCAATCAATACATTCCCGGGCCCGGTATCGAAGGCCTGCAAAGCCCGGGAGTCATCACCGCCAGGGATCCAGGTCAAATTTGCCATACCGCCCAGATTCAGGACCAGACGTGGCTGATCTGCCTGGAACAGGCGCTGATGAAATGGGGGAACCAATGGTGCACCCTCACCTCCAGCAGCAACATCTGCTCGCCGAAAATCGTGGACCACCGTCAGACCCGTAGCGATAGCCACATCAGCAGCGGAACCAATCTGCAGGGTAAAACCGGGAACAGCACGCGGCTGATGCCGAATGGTCTGGCCATGCAGGGCAATAAAATCAACCGGACCCAATTTGTGGATGGCAGCCACTGCCACCTCCGCATAACAGGCTCCCAGTTGCCGATCCAGAATGGCCATTTGCTCAACGCCCAGCGGGCCATTGGCAGCAAGCACCATTTCCCGCAAGGGCGCAGCAAAAGCCTGGCTGAATAAACCGGCATATCCCCGTGCGGGAGTAACACTGAAATCCAGCACCGCTGCATCAACGCCATCAGCACTGGTTCCGGACATCAAACCCAAAGCGCGCAAGCCGTTACCGCTTCGCAACAGGATTCAGAAATTGTTCCTGCGGCGAACAGCCTCGCTCAATGTTCGTGACCGTGCTCACCATGTACGTGGCCGTGAGCCAGTTCTTCTGCAGTCGCATCACGCACATCCAGTACCGTGACATCAAAATTCAGCGTCATTCCGGCCAGAGGATGATTCAAATCAACGGTCACATCTTCGCCTTCAATATCAATCACCGTGGCCAGACGGGCACCTTCGTCCGTCTCGGTTTCAAACTGCGTCCCGATTTCAAGATCTTCCGGATCATCAAAATCTTCCTTGGCAACCACCTCCACCAGATCTTCATCCCAGTCGCCATAACCTTCTTCGGGCGGAATGGATACTTCAACCTTGTCACCCGTGCGATGCCCGGCCAACGCCTGCTCCAATCCGGGAATGATTCCGTGGTGTCCGTGCAGATAAATAAGTGGTTCTTCACCTACAGAGCTGTCAATCAGCTCTCCCTCTTCATCGGTGAGGGAATAGTCGATGGTGACTACCTTGTCGTTGCTGATGATCATATTGGGCGTCCTATAGATGAGGGCTGGAGGATAAAGACTGATTTCAGTGAGAATTCTAGCTTGACTGGGCAGAAACGGCAAAATTTTCCGGGGTCTCCCAAAACTGCCAGGAAGGCGCAAGAATCTCGCTGAATGCTTTGATCCACAAAGGATTGTCATTAAGTGCCGGAATATATCGCAAAGTCTTTCCGCCAGCATTCAAAAAAGTTTCTTTGCCTTCCAGCGCAATTTCCTGGAGAGTCTCCACACAGTCCGCCGAAAACCCGGGGCAGAGAGCATCTATTTCCCGAACTCCCTGCCGGGCCAGATTCTCCAGGGTTTTGTCCGTATAAGGCTCAAGCCATTTTGCCGCGCCAAAACGACTCTGGAAGGTCTGAACCCATTCCTCCTGCTTCAGGCCCAACGCCTGTACCAGAAGTGCCGTGGTGGCTTCGCACTGTTGACGATATGGATCACCCAACTGAATAGACCGCTGGGGCAGGCCATGAAAGGAAATGAGTAACTTTTCAGCGCGACCGTTTTCCTGCCACCAGTGGCGGACACTTTCTGCCAGCGCATGAATATAGGCAGGATGGGTATGCCAATCCCGGAGCATGCGCAATTCGGGAATATCGCGCATACCGCGCAATACATCGGCGACCTTGTCGAATATGGAAGCCGTAGTAGCTGCGGCATATTGGGGATAGAGCGGCACCACCAGTAATTTTTCGCATCCCGATTGGCGCAATTCTGCCATTTTCTGCGGTAAGGACGGTTTTCCATAGCGCATGGCCAGAGCTATGCGAACCTGCCCGGAAAAATGGGTATCACAGTACTGCTGCAAGCCATCCGCAAGACGTTGACTGTAAACCATCAAAGGGGACCCTTCGGGCATCCAGATGCTGGCATAATTGCGTGCCGAACGCGCCGGACGGAAAGTCAGAATCGGACCATTTAATATGGGCCACCAGATAATCCGGGGCAATTCCACCACCCGCCGATCACTGAGGAACTCGCGTAGATAACGGCGCACGGCAGAAGCTGTAGGAGCTTCAGGCGTACCCAGATTGACCAGCAGAACACCAATCATCACACCTCCTCAAGTTGAATCAAAACGGGTGCGTGATCTGAAGGTCGTTCAGCAGCCCGTGCATTCCGATCGATGACTACATCCTGAACCTTCGTCATCAGGGCATTGGAGGCCAGAATCAAATCAATCCGCAACCCGCGATTGCGGCGGAATCCTGCCGCCCGATAATCCCACCAACTCCATTCCTGAAGATCACCATGCTGGTGACGCCAGCTATCCTGCAACCCGAGATTCAGCAGGGCCGTCAGGGCTGCCCGTTCGGGGGGTGAGCACAGGACCTCTTCACCCCAGGCCACCGGGTCATAAACATCCCGGTCATCGGGGGCAATATTAAAATCTCCAACGAGCAGCAGCCGGGGCCACTGCTGCAATTCCTTTGCAATCAACGCGCGCAAACGCTCCAGCCACTGCAGCTTGTAGGGATATTTGTCACTTTCCAATGACTGACCGTTGGGTACATACACATTCACCACCCGGGTACCCGCGAAAGTGCCGGCGCAAAGCCGCGCCTGACCGTCGCTTCCATCAGGCCAATCACAGCGCCCATCTTCCGGTACGCTGCGACTGAGTATCGCCACGCCGTTATAGGTAGGCTGCCCATGATATAGTGCGTGATAACCCGCTTCAGCCAGTTCGGCAACGGGAAATTTTTCATCGCTGAGCTTGGTTTCCTGCAGACACAGCACATCCGGAGATTTTTCCTGCAACCACTCCAGCACTTGCGGAAGCCGCACCTTCAGTGAATTGACATTCCAACTGGCCACTTTCATGGACATTACTGCGGTAGTGTCGCACTGACACTGGGCCGTGAACGCATACTGTGCATCCAGGCCAACAAATCGGGAAACTGGACCAGAAAGTCCGGAGCCCGCAGATCCACATAACCCACTGCAGCTACCGTCGCAATTTGTGACAGATTCAATACCGGCGCGGACCCCACGTCTTTCCATGCCCTGGTTTCCTCCTGAAGCATGGCCAGCGCCGTAGTCACCTTGCCGCGCGCGCGCTGCAACATGTTCAGATCCTGACAATCAGCCGCGTGACGCTGCTCCAGAACCCAGGCGATGGTTGTATCCATGATGCCGCTGGCCAGTGCTTCCACCCGCAGGGCTTCAATACGCGCTTCCGGGTCCTTGGGAATAATCGCCGGGTCCGGGCGCAACACCTCCAGGTACTGAACAATCACCGCAGAATCATAAACTGCTGAACCATCATTGCGCAGCAGTACAGGGATTTTGCCGAGCGGATTGTGGGCCAGAGCGGCGTGATCCTGAGTCCGCAGATTAACCCACTCCACTTCGCAGGGGATATTTTTTTCCAATAACACTATACGGACCTTGCGGGCGTAGGGGCTGGTTTCGGTAGCGAACAGGCGCATCTTTTTTCTCCTTATGAGTAGGCCGGCGTTGACTCTGTTATCATGACTTAAATTATCATCCCTAGCCAAGCCCAGGAATCATGAACTACCAACATCATTTTCATGCCGGTAATGCGGCAGATTGCATCAAACATCTGGCGCTTTATCTTGTTTTGGAAGCCTTGACCCGCAAGGACACCCCCCTGGCCTACATCGACACCCATGCCGGGGCGGGCAGTTACCCGCTGGGCAATAGCGGAGAACATCTCGGCGGCATTACGCGCCTCTGGGTAGATCGGCGCAGCCTGCCCCAATCCGGAGAATGGCTCAAACGTATACAGCAGATCAATCACGACAAACAACTGCAGTACTATCCCGGCTCGGCCCGGCTGGCCGCAGAACTGCTCAGGCCGGAAGACAGGATGATTTTATGTGAAACAGAGGCGGAAATTGCCACGCAGCTACGTGCGAATATGGGTAAAAGACCGCACACCAGTATTTTGAACGAAGACGGATATCGCGCCCTTTTTGCCCATATTCCTCCGCAGGAAAAACGCGGTCTGGTGTTGATTGATCCGCCCTTTGAGCGCCGGGACGAATGGGAAATGCTTGCCGATACCATACTGCGTGCCTATCAACGCTGGCCGCAGGGAACCTATCTCATCTGGTATCCCATAAAAATACGGGGTACGATCACGCGGTTCTGGCAAGCCATACGTGGCAAAATTGCGGCGCAGGTATTTGAACTGACACAACGGCCGGAAGAAGGTCGCGAAGCCCTGGCTGGTAGCGGGTTATTGCTGATCAATGCGCCTTGGGGCGTCAAGGAAGCCCTCAGCGCCGGCCTTACCGAACTTGGTCCTCTACTGGCCGACCCGCAATCCGGAGGATTCTGGTCTCTGCGTTGCAGCGGCTGGGCCGCCCCTGAAAAAGCCGGTCATAAAAAATGATTCATCTCAATCACGCAGAAAAAGGTTAAGCGGATGGACAAAGAAACTCTTCCCAATATCGATCATATTCAAAAGCTGCTGCTTTATGGCGGCCCCTCCGCGCAGCTACAGCAGGAGCTGGTCAAAACGCCCGGCGCAGAAATCAGTGTCGCCGTCCTCTATCAACTGGCCCTGCGTCATGGCGTCATCAGCCCCACTGCAGCGCGTGAAGGTCTGGCCCTGTTGGCTACTGCCGGGACAGCCGGTGACAGTGGCCGCAAAATTCTGGAAAAAGTGATTGCCGACAGTGATTTTCTGGCTGTACGGGTCATGCGCTGAAGGAAACGGACATTGCGTCTTTATAGCTGGAATGTGAACGGCTGGCGGGCAGCCTGCCGCAAAGGTTTGCAGGACTGGGTGAAAGAGACCGGCCCCGATTTGCTCTGCACTCAGGAAACCAAGGCAGATCCTGCAAAACTGACCGCTGCGGAAAGTCGCCTGGAAGGATATGGCAGCTGCTGGGCCGTGGCCGAACGGGCCGGTTACAGCGGCGTCGCCACTTTCAGCAAAATTCCCGGACAAACTTCTCATGCGGGCTTGGGCATAGAGCGTTTTGACCGCGAAGGCCGGGTGGTTGTCACCGATTGCGGCGATTTTGATTTGTACAACGTTTATTTTCCCAACGGCAAAAAAGATAGCGAACGACTGGCCTTCAAGCTGGATTTTTATGCCGCCTTTCTGGCGCATATCAACCAGAAAGCGGCGGCAGGCCGCCCGGTGATTTTTTGCGGGGACGTGAACACGGCGCATCAGCCCATCGATCTCGCCCGCCCCAAGGAAAACCAGCGCATTTCCGGCTTTCTTCCCGAGGAGAGAGCCTGCATGGACCAATGGCAACAGGCTGGTTGGGTGGATAGTTTTCGTCACCTTCATCCCGATGAGGCCCGTTACTCCTGGTGGAGCCAACGCACCGATGCCCGAAGTCGCGACATCGGCTGGCGCCTCGATTATTTCTGGGTACACCAGAGCCTTCTGCCGCGCCTGCGCGCTGCGGGTATCGCTACGGAAGTCATGGGTTCTGATCATTGTCCCGTCTGGCTGGAGATTATTTGATGCGCCTCGAAAAGTATGTACAACTTGCCGAAAATGAGCTGTTCACCGTGGCAGACTTGCGGCGCTGGGGCAGCAGCCGCTTTGCTGCCGCCGATCTGGATTTCAGTCAGGGGCAGCAAAATCCCCGCGCCGAAGCCGATCTGATCCTGGCGCGCGCCCTGCACCTGGAACCCGAAGATCTTGCGGACTTTTCAGGTGCCCGGCTGCTGCCGGAGGAAAAGCGCCGGGTATTGCAACACTTTTATGCGCGTGAAATTCTCCGCAGGCCGGCGGCCTATATTACTGGAGAAGCCTGGTTCGCCGGGCTGCGCTTTATGGTCGATGAGCGGGTATTGATCCCCCGCAGCCTCATTGAGCCCTTTATTGAAGAGGGCTTTGCGCCCTGGGTGGAAGAATCGCGCATCCAGCGTATTCTCGAAATCGGTACCGGTTCCGGGTGCATGGCCATTACCCTGGCCCTGCGTTTTCCCCATGCTGAAATAGATGCTGTAGATATTTCTCCAGAGGCCCTGGCTGTGGCGCGCAGCAATGTCCAGAAATACGGGCTGGAAGATCAGGTACATTTATATCAGTCAGATTTATTCTCGGCTTTGCAGGGCCAACGTTACGATCTGATTATCAGCAACCCCCCCTACGTGGATGCCGCAGCCATGGCCGAATTACCCCCGGAATACACCCATGAGCCACGCCTGGCCTTGGCTGCCGGCACAGATGGGCTGGACTGTCTCCTGCCCCTGCTGGAGCAGGCTCCCCGGCATCTGGAAGCAGGCGGGGTATTGATTGTGGAAACCGGCGATGCAGAACTGGCGCTCAGCGAACAAAGACCCGATTTGCCGCTGATCTGGCTGGAGCACCCTGCGGGGGGCTCCGGTGTTTTCCTGATGACGTATTCATGAGTCAATAAGAATACCTTCAATGGGATGTTTTTCCTCGCTGAACAGCAACTGTAAAAACACCCGCACCGCCCGCGACTGAAAATCCCTCTGCGGGCGAATCAGAAACAGCGTCCAGAATAACCCGCGCGGCGGTTCCAGGCGCAGGGAGGCCAAAGGCCAGCGGACCTTGTCCAGAGCCTCCACCGAGGCAAAGCCAATACCCAATCCCGCCGCGACCGCGTCGCGCAGGGCTTCGACGCCCGTCACCTCCACGCTGTAACGGGCACACAATCCGGCATGGGCAATGGCGGCCTCCACGCGGCGCCGGATTCCTGAATGGGCTTCTCTCCAGACAATGGGTTGTTGCAGAATTTCCTCCCAGCGCGCCGATTGTCGTCCTTCCTGCACCCAGGGATGATCCCGGGGCAGAATGGCCACCAGTTCATCTTCGCGCCAGGCTTCCTGCTCCATGTGTTGGGGCAAATGGTCTGCAACGATTTGTTCTTCGGTAAACAGCAAATCCCAACTCCCCAAAGAAAGGGCATCCGGCAAAGGACCCGTTTTCAATTGCAACTGGATACTCGGGTAGGCACTGCGGAAGCGCGCCAGATGTTCCATCAAAAAATAGTTGGCGACCGTATTAGTAGCCGCAATGCGTAAACTGCCTTCCTGCAGGTTCTGACGTCGCGCCGACCAGCTTTCCACCTCCTCCAGGCTTTCGCGCAGGCGGCGGGCATAGGGCAACAGGGACTCACCCGCTGCCGTCAGCTTGATACCGCGACCACTGCGCTGATAAAGCGGTTCTCCCAAATTCAGCTGCAATGCCCGCAGCCGCTCGGAAACAGCGGGCTGGCTGCGCTGCAACATCCGGGCCCCACGTCCTACCCCTTCGGCTTCGGCAACAGCCAAAAAAGCCAACAATTCTTCTGCATGTATTTTCAATAGGATTTTCCGATGAATGCGTACAAATCAATCTATTAGTTCTATATTAGTGACAGCGCTACAGTAGGGCAAATTTGATGGGAGACACCCGATGGAGCGTATCCAGCCATTGTCCAGAACCTGGCCACTTTTTGCAGGCGTAGCATTGGCTTTGGGCATGGGTTCTTTTGATGGCGCCTCGGTGCAGGGTATTTTTCCCTATGTGGCGGGCGGCCTTTCCACCAGTAACGATCACGCCCTGTGGACTCTAACCTACTTCATCGTGCACTGGTCCCTGGGAATTACCCTCATGCCCTGGACCACCCAACGCTTTGGCATGCGGCGCGTATTCCAGATGGCCGTTATGGTCGCTGGTATCGGTACCATCATCAGCGCCACCACCAGCAATCTCTGGATCATGCTGCTTTCCCGCGCCCTTGAAGGGATTGCCGCCGGGCTGCTGGTCCCTCTGAGCCAGAGCCTGTTTCTGCGCCATAGTCCCGAACGACAGCATGGCCTCGTCACCATTTTCTGGAGTAATGCCATGCTGGTTCCCTTTTTTTTCGGGCCGGCCCTGGGCGGTTTTTTGGCTACAGACCTCGGTTATCGCAGTATTTTTCTGCTTTCCCTGCCTTTCTGGATACTGGCATTACTGCTCGGTAGCAGTGGTATCCCCAAAGATCAGGGTCGAAAAAACATGCCACCCTTTGACGGCTGGGGATTCGGCCTGCTCTACGCCGGGCTGATGAGTCTGCAAATCGTACTCGATCAGGGCGAAGAATATGGCTGGTGGCACTCTGCGTTTATTCTGAAAATGACCCTGATTGCTCTGGCTTGTTTTTTGCTGTTTGCCTGGCGCGAAAGCGAAACAGCCCATCCCCTGCTGGAAATCCATTTTCTGAAGCGGCGCAATTACTGGTTGGGGCTTTTGTTACTCTGCCTGGGATGGGCCATGTTCATGGGCTGGGCTTCCATTTTACCGCTTTGGGCGGAAGAAGATCTGGGCTTCAACGGCTTCTGGGCCAGCCTCGTTCTTTTCCCCATTGGGCTGGGGGCGATCCCCCTGTCCACCCAGATGGATCGCCTCCGGGGTCTGCTGGGCTTGCGTCGTCTGGCTGCCTTGTGTTTCAGCATTTTTGCCTTTGCCTATGGCAATGCCTATCTCAGCCCCATCAGCAGTCTGTCTGACCTTTTTATACCCATCCTCCTGATCGGCATCGGCGTCGGCATGCTCTTCGTGCCCCTGACCCTCATCATTCTTTCGGGTCTGGATAGCGAAGAAATCCCTTCAGCGGCAACGACCAGCAACTTCATCCGGGTATTCAGTGCAAATATCGGCGTCAGCCTGCTGAGTGTCTATTGGACCCGTTACAGCGCCATGGCTGCCGATCATTTTCGCGGGCAGATCAGCCGCTTCCAGAGCCACCAGGATTTATCAGCGGCCATGTTGCACAGCATGATCATGGTCAAAGCCGACACCCTCAGTATCGACAACCTGTTGCGACTGTCCATGTGGATTTGCCTGGCCGCCGCCCTGATAGCCTATTTTTTCATCATCCCCCCGAGCCGTATGAAAACAGCCAGCGGCCCGCAAAACTATGTGGAAGAGGAAGAAGAGGAAACCGGTTTTGCGGCTTCGGCAAAAGCCGAAGCCGCCGACGGCGCCAGAACCACTTCCTGACGCGGGCGGGGAATTTCTATACCGGCATTTTCAAGGGCATCCGCCAAAGCCCAGTTAAAAGCCGCATGGGTACTGCCAGGGCGCATCAATCCGTCACGCTCTACCCAAACAATCATCTCGCAATCATATCCTGCTTCACCAAAAGCGTTGAGCCAGAGTGAAGGTGGGTACTGCTTGTTTGGCGTACATAAGGGATGCGCCAAGGCGGTATTCACCACCAGCTCACGGAGTTTTTCCCGGTCAGTCCCGTAGGGAACCCGAAAAGGAACGTGAATACGCATGACCGGATCATCTAGACTCCAGTTAATCACTTCCCCATTCACAAACTGGGAATTAGGGACCAAAACATCCACATGGTCGTTCGTCATTATCTGGGTATAACGCACGCTGAGTTTTTTGACTTCGCCGTGCAGGCCATTTTCCTTGATCTGAATATAATCTCCGACCTTGATACTGTGTTCAAAAAGCAGAATCAGACCAGAGGCAAAATTGCTGAAAATATTCTGCAGACCAAACCCCAAACCGACGCCGACTACGCCACCGAGAATACTCAGACTGCTGAGATTGACGCCCACCGTTTGCAGGGCAATCAAAATACCCAGAGCAATGACGATATAGTAGGTCAACCTTGAGATTGCATAAGCCGTCGCCGTACCCAAGCTTCGGGACAGGGTTTTTCGTATCAGCCTTCTCAGCCAGATAGCGCCCCACCAGAGGAAAAACAGGATCAGCACAAATTCGACAATACCCAGGGGTTCAATAAGAATATTGCCCGGCAAATGCCATGGCGTGGTAAACCATCGCCAGAAAGCCCCCAGATAATCATGCATATTCGGTTTCTCCATCGATTTTTTTGCCCAGGTTAGGGTGTTTGTCCTGGAAACGGCAGTGGGTCTGGTCTGGGGGCTTTGCAGCGACTTTGGCCCGCGCCGTTGTTGTTCTTGGCGAAATCCAGCGCCCGTCAGGAGAGCTGTTTGAGCCCGTAGGGCGAGTTCTCTCCTGACAGCAGGATGAGCCTTAGAACAACAGGCAAGGGACGTTGGAGCAAAAAGCCCCCAGACCAGACCCACTGCCGTTTCCAGGATTGTTCCCAGTCTATCAGAATGCGCTCCGTGACAAACATACAACAACCCCTGCCGCAAAGCGTCCACATCAGTTACACTAAAGCAAAAATTGACTGGATAAGGTAGCCCCGTGAAAGCATTTGTTCTCCAGCCCCTGCAAGAGGCCCTCAATGCCCTGCTACTGCAGGGCGTCATCCCGGAGGTTCCGGCCCAGCTCGAACTGGATCGTCCCAAGCAGGTGGAGCACGGCCATCTGGCCAGCAATATCGCCCTGCTTCTCGCCAAAAAGGCGGGGCGTAAACCCCGTGAACTGGCCGACGCCATTATTGCGGCATTGCCCGCCAGCCCGTGGATAGTGCGTACGGAAATTGCCGGACCGGGTTTTATCAATTTTTTTCTGAGCCCTGCCGCTTTTCATGCGGTCATCGAAAAAATCCAGACCGAACAAAACCAGTTCGGGTCCAACCAACGGGGCGAGCAGCAAAAGCTGCAACTGGAATTTGTTTCGGCCAATCCCACCGGTCCGCTTCATGTGGGGCACGGTCGTGGTGCTGCGTACGGTGCGAGTCTGGCCAATATTTTGCGCTTCAATGGGTATGATATTTTCTGTGAATATTACGTGAATGATGCCGGTCGGCAGATGGATATTCTGGCCGCCAGTGTTTATATGCGTTACCTCGAAGCGGCCGGACTGCTCCCCTGGCCCTTTCCTGACAACAGTTATCGCGGCGCTTATGTGCGCGAAATTGCGGCACAACTACGCACGCAATGCGGTGATTGCCTGGAGCATGCCGCAGCCGGCATCCCCAACCTGCCTGCCATGGAAGACGCCGATGCGGCTGTGGACACACTGATCGCCCACCTCAAGCAAAGTCTGGGGAACGATTACCGCGTGTTGCACAGTGCCGGGCTGGATGAAATCCTGAACGACATCCGCAATGATCTGGAACAATTCGGCGTGCATTACGAACGCTGGTATTCAGAACGACAACTGGTCGATTCCGGAGCCGTAGACCGGGCGACAGCCGAACTGGAAGCTGCGGGACATTGCTACATTCAGGATGGCGCGCTCTGGTTCCGGTCAACCGCATTTGGCGATGACAAGGACCGGGTTCTGCGTCGGGAAAACGGTGCGTACACCTACTTTGCCTCGGATGTGGCTTACCATGCCGAGAAATTTGCCCGTGGTTTCACTCATGTTTTGGATATGTGGGGTGCCGATCATCACGGCTACGTTCCTCGCGTCAAGGCAGCGCTCAAAGCACTGGGACTGGACGACGAAAAGCTGGAAGTCGTACTGGTCCAGTTTGCCATTCTGTATCGTGGTGAGGAAAAGGTATCCATGTCCACCCGTGCCGGAGAATTTGTCACCCTGCGCGAACTGCGCGAAGAAGTTGGTAATGATGCCGCCCGCTTTTTTTATGTGCTGCGCCGCGCTGACCAGCACCTCGACTTTGATCTGGATCTGGCCAAAAAGCACTCGGAAGAAAATCCGGTATTTTATATCCAGTATGCCCATGCCCGGGTTTACTCCATGCTCCGCCAGGCTACAGAAAAAGGCTTGAGTCTTCCTGCCGATAATGAGCGTGCACTGGATTGTCTGCAGGATTCCCGCGAGCTGGCTCTGGCCGATGCACTATGGCGTTTTCCGGAAGTCGTGCACAACGCCGCCCGGGATCGGGAACCGCATCAGATTGCTTTTTATCTGCGCGATCTGGCCGCCGCTTTTCATACTTATTACAACTCCACCAAGATTCTGGTGGAGGAAACACCCCTGCGCCATGCCCGCCTGACGCTTTGCAAAGGGGTCGCCCAGACCATTGCCAATGGCTTGAAACTGCTTGGGGTCTCGGCACCGGAGCAGATGTAAACCGTCATGCGTGATTATAAGAACCAGACCAGCCGCCCACCTTCCAGAGAGCAGCGCCCGGCGCCTCCGCCCCGGAGGCCGAGGGAGCCCGAACCCGAACTGGAAATGGAGGAAGAGCAGGAAGCACTGCATTCTGCCGAAGATCGGGGCCCCAGACTCTGGCCCTGGATATTGCTCATTATCATCCTGTTGCTCAGCGCCCTGGTGTGGTGGTGGATCGCGCAATTACCCATCAACACCGGCAAACTGGGGCTCCTGTCGAAAAATTCAGGAAGCACTGCCGCCACCGCATCAACCAGCAGCACCGCCAAGCCTGCAACAGGGGGCAACTCATCAAGTGCCAGTGCCAGTTCCATGGCATTGGCTACGGCCATCGCGTCCTCCGCTGCTCCTGTCTCCAGCACCAGCACCAGCAAACACGGGACAGCAGCCAGCACTACTAGCACCCGGTCAACAGCCGTTACCGCCTCCACACGCAGTGGCGTGGATTTCAACTTTTATCAGATCCTGCCAAAAATGCATGTTGATATACCGGCGGACATTCTCGGCAGTGGTCCGGGTATTCCTTCCGCAAGCACCAACAGCACTGCTGCCGTGGCCGTACATCAGCCGGTAACCATTCAGGTGGGAGCATTTACGAATCGGGCTGCCGCCGTCGTGCTCCGCGACCGCCTAGCGCTACTGGGCGTCAGCACCAGCATGACCAAAGTGGATGGCAATGGCAGTAACACGCTTTATCGCCTGCAAACCCGAACGTTTGATTCTTTGGCCGATGCCCAACCCACTCTCGCCAAAATTCGTGGTATGGGCATCACCCCTTTGCTGATTGGCAACGGCATCATCGGTGCAGCAACTAATGCACCGCTGTCCCAGTCTCCAGCGCCTTGATGGCTGCAGCGGGAGTTTCCTGACCGGCCAGCACCTTGTCCAACCCGGGCAGGTAATGGTTTATGGTTTCCACACCCAACAACAGGTAGGGACGCAACAAGGCCGTAGATAATACGGCTGCCGGTGCCTGCAAAATCGTCTTGAAATTGATTTCACCATCTTCCATATCCAGCTCGAAATTACCCAGCGACAGACCATAGTTGGCACGGGTCACAAATTCGGCCACCGCCAACCGCTTGTTCGCCGTAATATCCAGATTCTGTGGACGCAAATAAAACAGGATGCGCTCACGATCCGCATGAACATGACAGAAAATATCCAGGGTGCCATTGGGTACCTGCAGTGCACAGGTCATGACCGGATAATCCGGAAGCATTTTGGCTTCCCATTCCAGTTCCATAAACAGTTTTTCAACCACTTCCACATGATTCATTGTTGGGATCCTTGTTCAGCAAAAGCCTCGGCGAGGCGAAAAAAGGCAGCCTGATCCAGTGTTTCTGCACGACAGGACGGATCAATATCCAAGCTCTGTAACTGCTCCGCACTGAAAATGCCACGTAAATTATTGGCGATGGTCTTGCGGCGCTGCGCAAAACTGCTGGTGACAATCCTGGTAAAAGCCGGGCGCAGATAATCGGTCAGCAAAACCGGCTTACAGGGTAGCAAACGCATGAAGGCTGAATCCACCTTGGGCGCCGGAAAAAAATTCCCGGGGCCCACTGTAAACAGAGACTCCACTTCACACCAGGCCTGAATCATCACCGATAGTCGTCCATAGGTTTTGCTGCCGGGGGCCGCCACCATGCGTTCGACGACCTCCTTTTGCAACATGAAGTGCATATCCTGAATCCGCTCTACCGACTCCAGAATATGAAAAATAATAGGGGTCGCCACGTTGTAGGGAAGATTACCCACCACCCGCAGCGACTTGTCGCTGTCACCCAGACGCGCAAAATCCACCTTCAGGGCATCGGCCTGCAGGATCGTCATTTTCCCGGGAATCGCCAGCGCTTCAAGGCCGGGGATCATGTCCCGATCCAGCTCAATCACGGTCAGATGATCCAGTGCCTGGAGCAGCTTTTGGGTCAACGCCCCCGGCCCCGGCCCGATTTCCAACAGAACATCCTGCCGGTCTGGACGAATGGCATCCATGATGCGCTCCACAATGTAGGGTTGCACCAGAAAATTCTGTCCAAAGCGCTTTTTGGCTGCCGGCAAGGCCCCCACTTGCATCATCAACCTCGCTTCATGCTATATTTGGGTGACGCCTTTAGCAGGCGATGCGAAACGGAAAGCCCATGCACCTTGTGCTTCGTCTTGACGTCGGTGGTCGTCCCATGGCCTGGGAAACCTGGGAAGAAGCCGCCGCCCATTATGTCCGGGGTAATGTGGCCTGGACCCTCGGGAATCCTTTTTTCACTGCTCACGGTGGAGTATGCCGACGCAGTGGCATTCATTCCCAGCTTGACATTCATCCGGTCATTGCTGTGCGCGGTCGGCATCTTGGCAAAATCAGGCCTCCTGCCCTGTCCAATCAAACCCTGTTTCACCGCGATCATCATCTCTGCATGTACTGCGGCAAACATTATCCGGTGCGCGAATTGACCCGTGATCATATTATTCCCATTTCTCGCAAGGGCCGGGATATCTGGACCAATGTGGTGACCGCCTGCCGCAGTTGTAACAGCCGCAAGGACAACCGCACTCCGGACGAGGCGCACATGCCCTTGTTGGCGGTACCTTTTACGCCGACATGGGCGGAATATCTGTTGCTCAGCAATCGCCGTATTCTCGCCGATCAGATGGAGTTCCTGCTGGCTCAGGTGCCCGAAGGACGCAGCCGGATTGGCTAAGCGCCTGTTGTTTTCGACCTGAACCAGCTTCTCCATCAGGGCCGGTTCATATGCCGGTTACGGACAATTTCTGTGGCAGCATCAAGTGCATGGAGAAGGCTTTCGCCTTGCGCCCGCCCCGTGCCCGCCACATCCAGGGCCGTACCGTGGTCTACACTGGTGCGCACAATAGGTAAACCCAGGGTAATATTCACGGCCTCACCGAACGCATGATATTTCAGCACCGGCAACCCCTGATCATGATACATGGCCAGAACCGCGTCGGCGTCCTCCAGTAAGCGCGGCGTGAACAGGGTATCTGCCGGCCAGGGGCCCGAAACCCGCATACCTTCCTGTTGCAGGGCATGAATAACCGGGATAATGATGTCAGTTTCTTCGTGTCCCAGATGTCCGCCCTCACCGGCGTGCGGGTTTAAACCAGCGACCAGGATACGGGGCGCGGCCAGGGCAAAATCCTGAATCAGGGCAGCCTGTAAAATCCGCAGGGTCCGTTCCAGACCACCCCGGGTAATGGCGCTTGGCACTGCGGCCAGAGGCAGATGGGTGGTGGCCAGAGCAACCCGCAAGCCGCGTCCGGCCAGGAGCATCACCACTTCGTTTTGCCCACAGGATGCAGCGAGGTATTCGGTATGTCCCGTAAAGGGAATACCCGCGTCATTGATGATGCCCTTATGCACGGGCGCAGTGATCAGAGCGTCCGCCATCCCCACGCGCAGTAAATCCAGGGCTTTGTCCAGACTGCGCAACACCGCCGAAGCATTGGCAGGATCCAGATGTCCCGGCTGGCAGCTGTGCAGCAGGGGTATATCCAGCACGCGCAGAACATCGGGCTCAAGCTCAGGCCATGGATCCCCTTCCTGCCAGGGTTCCAGTCGTACCGGCAACCCCAATATCATCGCCCGGCTGCGCAGGCAATGCAGATCCCCCAGCAGAATGACGGCTGCCGGCAGGGGATGAGTAGCCAACTGCAGACAAATATCCGGACCAATTCCGGCAGGTTCGCCAACGGTCACCAACAAACGCGGCAATGTATTCATAACCCGGATTCCTCTGGCATCATTTCCACGATCCCCTCGGGTCCTTCCACCCGCTGAGGCAAGCGCAATATCCGCGCCCGCAGCAAACGGTCACGAATATCCACGGTCAGCACATCTTCTGGTTTTACTTCTGCCCCGGCCTTGGCAATCCGACCATTGATTTGCACACAACCGGCATCACAGATTTCCTTGGCGAGACTGCGGCGCTTAATGAGCCGCGACAATTTCAGGAACAAATCCAGGCGCACTGAAGCAGAGCCTTTCAGCGCATCCGTCCGAGGATGTCGGTAAAGGCATCCTCCAGACGTGGTTCCTGCAAATGCAGATCGAGAATTTGCGCAGGCAACTGCTGCAACTGGGCGAGGACTGCACCCAGAGGATTGCGTTGTGCATCAATGCGAAATACCCGGATATTTTCACTAGCCCCGGTCAGCAAATCCTCCAGCGCTGGACCCAGTTCTCCAGGGTCATGATCAAAAGTCACTTTCAGGATTCGCCAGCTTGCCGCACTCAATAAATTCTCTTTTCTGTCGAGGGCGACAATTTTTCCCTGTTGCAGGATGGCAATCCGTTCGCACAACTCCTCGGCTTCTTCCAGATAATGGGTGGTCAAAATGACCGTTCGGCCTTCGGCATTGTAGCGCCGTATGAACTGCCAGAGTCCCTGGCGTAACTCCACATCCACGCCTGCAGTCGGCTCGTCCAGTACCACTACCGGCGGCCGATGTACCAGGGCCTGGGCAATCAGCACCCGCCGTTTCATGCCCCCGGATAAATTCCGCAGATTAGCATTAGCCTTGTCTGCCAGATCCAGCTCTGCCATGAGCTCATCAATCCAGTCATCATTATGGCGCAGGCCAAAATAACCGGATTGCATATGCAAAAACTCACGCACGGTAAAAAAGGGATCATAAGCCAGCTCTTGGGGAACCACCCCCAGCAATTGCCGGGTTCGACGAAAATCTCTTTCGACATCGAACCCGAAAATTTCCGCTACGCCACTGGAGCGGCGAACCACACCGGCAAGAATATTAATGAGAGATGACTTACCCGCCCCATTGGGGCCCAGCAAACCGAAAAACTCACCGGCGTGAATATCCAGATCCACACCGGTCAGCGCCAGATGTCCGCTCTGATAGGCTTTACGTAAACCCTGAATGTGAATGGCGGGGCAATCAGTCATGGTCAATGTGCAGCATGTCCTGTAAACGATAAAGCGCCACCAGTTCCTGCAAGGGCTGCGATATCCCGCGAATTTGCAACGTCATCCCTCTGGACGCCTGGACCTGGGTCCATTCCATGAGCAGGGCGAGGGTGGCACTGTCTCCGGCCTCAAGCTCATTCAGGGCAATCACCGCACAGCCCTGACTTTCCCTGCTCCAGTCAAAGCGTTTGAGCAGTCCGTCCAGATGCGCAATCCGCCAGTCGCCCAGCAAGAAGAGCTGGGTCTGTCCGCCGACTTCACGGCGCTGCCAGCTGGCTCCCAGACTCAAGCGGGCTGCTTCCCAGAACTTTTTTCAGTCGCATCTTTCTCGGTCATTTGCTGGAGCAAGGCGGGGATTCCGCGACTGGAAGCTATCTGCCCGAAACTCTGTCGATAATTAAGAACCATACTCACACCATCAATGTAGGTGTTATATATCCGCCAGGTATGATCGGTGTAGAGCAGGGCATAAATGACCGGAATATCCGGACCACCATCAGCTTGGCGGATAACCATGTTGACCTGGGCTACAGGCGGGTCTTGGGAAACCTGCTGGCTACCCGTGATTCTTACCGTCTGCCCATGATAATGATTCAGCGCATTACTATAGGTACGCACCAGCAGATCCTTGAAAAGGACTACAAACTCTTTCTGCTGCGCAGGATTCATCTGCCGCCAGTACTGCGCCATGACATATTGGGACATAGTGTTGAAGTCCATATGCGGCAACACAATATCTGCCACCTGCTTTTTGACGGCCGGAGTGATGGGTTTACCCTTGTTGGCGCGCAGCACCTTCAAGACATTATTGGTGAGCTCATGGACCACGGTGACGGCACCCTGGGCGTTGGGAGCATCCGCAGCACTGGCCGGCACAGTCCAGGCGAAAATCAAACATAACAGCGCAATCCAGGTGATCTGACGCATCAAAATTTCTCCTTATTGACTTCCTGAAGACTTGCTGCTTCCTGCAGCCTTGCTGAACACCATCTGACCAATCATCTGATCAATGTTAACGGCCCCCTGAGTCATGGTAATGGTCGCGCCGGACTTGAGGTTCTGCGGCATGCCACCCGGCTGAATGGCAATATACTGTTCACCCAGCAGTCCCTGGGTATAAATCGAAGCGCCCGTATCAATCGGCAGCTTGATGGACGGTTCGATGCGCATGGTCACATTGGCCATATAGGTTTTCGGATTCATACCAATATGGGTAACTTCACCAATAGTGACGCCACCAATTTTAACCGGGCTGCGAGTCTTGAGACTGCCGACATTGGTAAAATCGGCATGCAGCACATAACCACTATCATAGGCAAAGCCGGAGAGATTCCCTACCCGTAATGCCAGCACCACCAACGCTGCAATGCCCAGCAGTACGAATATGCCGACCCACCAATCTATTGCCCGAGTTTCCATGTGCTTCCTGCCCTCAGCTGAATAGCAAAGCTGTAAGAATAAAATCAAGACCCAATACGGTCAGCGAGGCTGTCACCACACTCAGCGTCGTTGCATTACCTACCCCTTCCGCCGTCGGCCGCGCCGTATATCCTTTCCAGGCGGCAATCCAGGTCACCACCACACCAAAACACAGCGCCTTGAACAAGCCGGTGAGTATATCCCCTGAAAAGGTCACGTTAGACTGCATCTGCGCCCAAAAAGTCCCACCATCCACACCTAATACCGGCACGGAAATCAGATATCCGCCAAAAATCCCGACCAGATCAAAAATCGCGCAGAGTATGGGCACCGAGATGATTCCCGCCCAAATGCGGGGAGCAACTACCCAGGCAAGGGGATTAACCGCCATCATTTCCATGGCGCTCAACTGCTCGGTGGCTTTCATCGAGCTGATTTCTGCAGTCAGCGCAGAGCCCGCACGCCCGGCAAATAGCAAAGCGGTCAGCACCGGCCCCAGCTCGCGCAGCAAAGACAAGGCAATCAGCGTTCCCAAAGCCGAAGTGGCCCCAAAGCGCACCAGCGCGTAATAACCCTGAAAGCCCAGAACCATTCCCGTAAAAAACGCCGCGACCACCATAAGGATGAGCGAGCGCACCCCAAAACCATAAATCTGCCGGAATAATTGCTGAAAGCTGAAATGCCGGTTAAACACGCTCAGCAGACTCGATAGCAGAAAACGACTGGCGGCACCCAGGCCGGGAACGGTTTGCAAGGCGCGTCGGCCCAATTGCGGAATAAATTCGAGCATAGCCATAGGCTATAGCACCTCGCCAGCGGCATGACTGTCCCGCAACGCTGCGGCATAATCCTGCCGGGCCGGATAATGGAAAGGCACCGGCCCATCGGGCTGCCCCCCCAAAAATTGTCGAGCCAGGGCAGAATCACTGGCACGCAAGTCTGCCGGGCTGCCCTCAGCAATGATTTTGCCACCCGCCAGAATAAAACCGTAATCGGCAATGGAAAAAGTTTCTTCCACATCATGGCTCACCAACACGCTGGTCGCCCCCAGGGCCGTATTCAGCCGTTTGATGAGTGAGGCAATAATGCCCACGCTGATGGGATCCAGCCCGGTAAAAGGTTCATCATAAAATATCAACATCGGATCCATGACGACCGCCCGGGCCAGGGCGATTCTGCGCCCCATTCCTCCCGAAAGCTCTGCCGGAAACAGACCCGCAGCGCCACGCAACCCCACTGCCTCCAGCTTCATCATGACCAGCTTGCGCAGCAGGTTCTCCGGAAGGCGGAAATGCCGGCGCAGCGGAAAAGCCACGTTTTCAAAGGCAGTCAAATCAGTAAACAAAGCACTGTGCTGAAATAACATACCCATCTGCCGACGCAGAGCATACATGGCATCCTCACTGAGCTTTTGCAGATCCTGCCCGGCAATACGAATCTGGCCGGATTGTGGACGCAAAGTCCCTGCCATGAGATTGAGCATGGTCGTCTTGCCCCCGCCACTGGCCCCCATCAGCGCAACAATGGCACCCCGGGGAATGTGCATGTCTACTCCCGCCAGCACCGGGTGCGAGCCACGGGCAAAGCGCACATTATCCAGCTCTACAAGAGCCTCAGCAGCCATGAGCATCCTTGTTCCATTATCAGTCAGGGGTCAGAGTATAAACCGAACGGTCAACAGGGTACCAGAACAGCAGAATATCGGCCTGCGGGCAGATCTAAAAAAATCTCAAAAATCCCTTGCATCCCATGCGGATAAGTGTATAGTTCGCATCCTGTTTCCACGGCACCGAAAGCAGTTACTAAGGGGGTCAGTCCTTAAGAGACTTGGAGCACGGCATGGCCACGTTCCAGCAAGGTAGGGCATAAAACCAAGTACTGTCTGGGGGTGCACGG
>Ga0172382_10004612_pt1 | contig 21033 bp, 24 predicted proteins | sample Leawel138RmetaG_FD_122245 | JGI IMG/M metagenome (GOLD analysis project Ga0172382, IMG submission 122245) | Leachate microbial communities from a municipal landfill in Southern Ontario, Canada - Leachate well 138R metaG | ecosystem: Engineered > Solid waste > Landfill > Unclassified | place... | reverse complement strand
TATTGACAAACGGCGTGGGTTCTTTTTGTTTAATAGTTTCAAAGTATATGAACTAACGAATGGTCGAGGTGACCCAAACGGAATGACCCACTTTCGAGGCGGCAGCATGTGTCATTTCAGCCGCCCAATGGTTCAGGGGCTGTCAACGGCACGCCTTTTTTAGAACCGCCCGCACCGCCAGCCAATCCGGCATTACCTGATCCAGAATGCCCTTGAAGCGGTCATTGTGCAGGCGCTCCAGCAAGTGCGCCATTTCGTGGACCACCACATATTCGAGGCATTTCTCGTCGTAGTGCACCAGCTCCAGATTCAGCCAGATTCGGCGTGCCCGGATATTGCAGGTGCCCCAACGGGTTCGCATGCGTTTGACACCCCACTCAGCGACTCTGACACCCATGATGGGCTCGTAATGGGCAATGAGCGCCGGGATGCGCTCTTTCAGCGTCTGCCGATGCCAGTCTTCGATAACCCGTGCCTTGTGGTCGCGGCTGGCCCCTTCCCGCACATGGAGATCCAGGTAATGGGCCTGCTGGCAGGCGATATGGGCAGCCTGCGTCGTAGGATGTACCCGCAACCGGTAACGTTTGCCCAGGTAATAATGGCTTTCTCCGGATACATACTCCCGTGGCGAGAGCCGGTCCTGCCGGGCGAAGTTCTGCTGATGTTTTTTAATCCACTGCAGGCGAACCAGTACGGCGGCACGGATGGCTTCTTCACTGAGATGCCAGGGCGCCGCTACCCGGACCCTGCCCTCCGGCGGATACACCCTCAGATGCAGATTTTTGATCCGTTTCCGGACCACCTGCACGGTCAGGTCGCTGACTTCCAGCATGTAGGTCTCAGTAATCACACTGTTCCTTGACCAAGGCGATGTCGGTGAGGCCACGGGTTTTAGCCACGAGCCACTGATCGATGTGTTCCGGCGAGGTATTGAATACGCCTACGGCCCTTGAATGTGTAACAAAAGCGGTCGGGAACCGTTTTTGTAGAGTAGGCCATCATCCGCCGGGTCATACCTACGCCTGGCAGGGCGGTGGCTATGGCGCCTGTTCCAGTCCGGGTCCCTTCCGGAGATTGCCCGGTCCAATCGGGGTGATGGAATCACCCTTCAAGAGATAGGCGCCTCCGAAGCCCGCAATATAACGCCCGGATAAAGGATCGAGGCCGAACAGGCGAAAGTCCGGTAATTGGAATAACAGTTCCATGATGCCGCCGAACTTGGCCTTGAACTGCTCGTAGAGCATATGACAAATTTCGGTTTCCCTGAAGATTTCATGGACGTCACAGGTATAGCTCACGCGCTTTCTGGCAAGCACCTGAGGGGCACCCTGTTCATCCGTGATGATCATTATCCCGATGGGTTTTTTGGCCGCCAGATAGGCCGTATGGGGGGAAAGTCCACTCACGGCAGTATAAAACTGATGGGTTGCCGCATCATGAATAAATGGTGCCATAGATGCCTCTGGGACACCTGCTGAATCGAGTGTAGCCAGAGTCATGGTTTGTGCATTGGCTATCAGATAGTTTATTTCAGCGGCTACGATCTCTATTTTTTCCATCATATGCTCACCTCACTCAGCGGATTTTTCAGTTAAGCCAATACACGGCAAAATGGTTTGTTACTGCCGCATCTTCACGGTTGGAGTGGTTCTGTTCGAAACCGATCTGTGTCTCGCCCATGGGCGAGCGAATCCTACGCGTCAGGAGTTCCTGCATCATACCTTGTCTGAGGGCATGGGTTTTGTCGCGACGGGATTCGGGGGCGGTGATTTCAGCGTCCATACCGGAGAGGACGGTGACGATGGCGGCGGCCTTGAGCAGCAGCGAGCCGAAGCGGCAGGTGGGGTCATGGATGGTTTGGGAAGCGTCCATGTCTCCGCGCAGTTCATCACAGCTTTTCCAGAGGGAGGCGTGGCGTTCGGATTTCTTGAGGGACATGGGGTGGAGGCTTACCTAAGGTGATGGTTTATGTACGGCATTCTATAACAAAAACACAAAAGACGATGCGCCCCCAGAGCTCGCGCCCCCCTATGCCACCAGTGGTCCGGTGGGCGTATATTCGTTCCGACTTGCTGGGAAGCATCTACCATGCCACACTTTACACCAAGCGGCAGCGGACCGATTGGGCACCTTAACAAACACGCCAACAGCAGCGAAACGATATACTTTGGAGGTGGTTTCCATGGAGTATGGTCTGCCCCAGATGGCTTGGAACCGGAGGGTTCTGGAAATATGCTGCTGACGTCGGCGCTATGGGCCCTGGCGGGTGCAGGAGCCTTGGGAAATGCCGTGTTGGGGTCTCTGGTCATGTGTCCACGCTGCAAAATCATCAGCACCAACCTGGTACGCCTGCCAAAAACGGCCATAAGCCGCGGTGAGATAGCATTAACTTTTGACGACGGGCCGGATGCCTACGTAACCCCCCTGGTGCTGGATCAACTGGATCTCTATGGCGCGAAAGCCAGCTTCTTTTGTATTGGCGAGAAAGTGACCGCACAGCCAGATTTGGTTGCGGAAATCGTGCGTCGCGGACATAGCATAGAAAATCACAGCTATAATCACCGAAATCTATTTGCATTTAGCGGGATAAGGAAACTAAAAATGGAAGTCGTTGCCACGCAACAGGCCATCCATTCCGCGAATAACGGCATCAGCTCCAGGTTTTTTCGTGCCCCATTTGGCTTTCGCAGTCCATGGTTGGGTGGTGTCTTGCGCCAGGCCCATATGCAGCATGTGGCCTGGACCCGGCGCGGCTATGACGCTGTTTGTCGTAATCCCGATGTAGTGCTCCGTCGCCTCGTCCACAATCTGTCTGCCGGTGACATTTTGCTGATGCACGACGGAGGATCGGCACGTACACGTAATGGCCAGCCGGTTGTACTAGAGGTGCTACCCCGGCTATTGGAACAGTGCGCGAGCCACGGACTGCGCAGTGTGTCTTTGCCAATGGCGCTAAGTAATGCGCAATTATAAAAATCCTCTCCTTGCTTGCGGATAGGGTTGTCGACGCACACGCCATTGGCGCAAATGTTTTCGTGAAAAAATTAAAATGGAGCAGATCATAATGGGAAAAGATGAAATATCCACTTTGGCTCCGGCAACACAAATCTGTGACGTCCTGGTGATCGGCGGAGGGCCGGCGGGCTCGACGATCAGTGCGCTACTGGCAGGGCGGGGCTACCAGGTGACCGTTCTGGAAAAGGCGCACCATCCCCGCTTCCATATCGGCGAATCGCTACTTCCGGCCAATTTACCCTTATTGCAGGAATTGGGTGTTGCAGAGGAAATCCGGCGCATCGGTATGGAAAAATGGGGGGCGGAGTTCAATTCGCCTTACCATGCCGAGAAGATGCAGACCTTTTCTTTTGCCGACGCATGGGACAAATCCATGCCGATGGCCTATCAGGTGCGGCGCTCAGAATTCGACGAGATCCTCATTCGCAACGCCGGGGCAAAGGGCGCCAGGGTGGTGGAAGGCTGCCGTGCCAACGCCGTGGAGTTCTTGCCGGATAACGCTGGGGCGATCGTCCTTGCGCGGCACGAAGATGGCCGCCAGGAAACCTGGCAGGCACGCTTCCTGGTGGATGCATCCGGCCGCGATACGTTCCTGGGCAATCGTTTCCAATATAAGCGCCGCAACCACAAGCATAATGGCTCTGCCCTCTATGCGCATTTTCGCGGTGCCCGGCGCCTTGACGGCAAGGAAGAAGGGAATATTTCGTTATTCTGGTTTGAGCACGGGTGGTTCTGGTTTATTCCCCTCGCGGACGGGACGACCAGCGTAGGGGCTGTGGTGTGGCCGCACTACCTCAAATCCAGAAGCAAACCCGTAAACGAGTTTTTTCAGGAAACCATCGAAATGTGCCCTGCCCTCGCAGCACGGATGGTGAATGCCCAGCGCACTACCGATGTCGAGGCCACCGGCAACTACTCCTACGCTTGCGATCAAACCCATGGACCCAGCTATCTGCTGTTGGGCGACGCATTCGCTTTCATCGACCCGGTTTTTTCTTCGGGGGTCATGCTGGCCATGCAAAGCGCATTCATCGGCGCCGAGACCATCGACACGTGCCTGCGTGAGCCGCAGCATGCCGCCGGGGCGCTCAGGGATTTCGATCGCCGGGTGCGCCACGGCGGCAAGGTCTTTTCCTGGTATATTTATCACATCAGCCAACCCGCCATGCGCGATATGTTTATGCGCTCGAGTAACGTGCTGAGGGCCAGAGAGGCGGTACTCTCGGTCCTTGCCGGAGATATTTTCAGGAAGACGCCGATTTGGCCCTCTCTTGCCGTCTTTAAGGGTATTTATTACTTGTCTTCCCTGCGTCATGCACGTCGTTCATGGGCAGCCTGGAAGCGTCGTAAAGAAGATATACGAGTATAGCGATGACGCCAAGAGCGAACGCCTTGCTTACGGATGCGGGAGACCTTTATTACTCTTATGCCCGTCCTGCCGATGACGCGTCGCCGTCACTATCCCGGCAGAATGGTTTGCTGGGAATCATTACATTCCAAACCGGTTTTGTTGGAGAAGGGGATGGTGCCAAGCCCGAGGGAATATTACAAATACCGTTATCCGGCCAGGGAGATGATCTATGGGAAATATGGAAGACCACGCAACCGGCGCATGCCGGGACGTTTGGTGATATTTCCTACCGTTGCAGCCGCGATTTTTTATTTGGCAGCATCGCCCTGGACGTGACCGACCCTCCAGCCGGCAATCATGGCCTGATTCCCCCCCCCTTACAGAACGCCGCCAACCTCGCGTATCAGCAGATATTCTGCCTGCTGGATCGCCACGGGTACCCGGGCCTGCTGCGTATTTGGAATTTTGTGCCGGATATCAACGGGGTTAGCCATGATCTTGAACACTATCGTCAATTCAATATCGGTCGCCAGGACGCGTTCCTTGCCCACAGTCGCCTTCCGTCGAGGCAAAACATCCCCGCAGCCAGCGCATTGGGCTCCGTCGATGGACCGCTGGTCGTATACTTTCTTGCGGCACGGCGTAACTCGGTGGCCGTTGAAAATCCCAGACAGATCAGCGCCTACCATTACCCGCAAGAATATGGGCCAAGCAGCCCGACCTTCTCTCGTGCCGGCTGGGTTGATCTAGGGCAACAAAAAATTCTCTTCATTTCCGGAACGGCCAGCATCATAGGACATCAAACCCGGCATGGCGGGAATGTCGCAGCGCAAACACGCGAAAGCATGGCGAATATTGCCGCCGTCGTCGCAGAGACAAATCGCGTCGCGGCTGGATCCCCATATGACCTCAACGACCTTTCCTACAAGGTTTATTTGCGGCAGTTCACGGACCTTCCGATCGTTCGGGCCGAACTGGATCGTCTTGTTACGCCAAAGGCTCCGGTATTTTATCTTCAGGCTGATATCTGCCGAGCAGATCTTCTGGTAGAAATTGAGGCAACCGCGGGCGTACTCCATGGCGGTATGGCATGAACCGAGCCCAGGGATCGGGCATTCCAGGTATATTGCGTATGCTGCGGGAATATCTCGCCTTCTATTGCGGACTGGGACTGTTGGCGAGCGTCAGCCTCCTGTGGTCCGTGCTGGCCCTGCCATTGAGCCTCGTACTGCCCAGGAAATGGAAAAAACGGACGGGACGACTGGTTATTACCATGGGCTTCAGAACGTACCTGCGGGCCTTATCCATTATGGGGGCCTGCCGTTTTGACCTGAAGGCGCTGGATACTCTCCAGGGCGAATCGCCCATGATCATCGCGCCCAATCACCCTTCGCTGCTGGATGCGCTGATGGTGATTTCCCGCTTGCCCAATCTGGCGTGCATCATGAAGTCAGAGTTGGTGGATAACGTATTTTTTGGCGCGGGCGCCCGTTTGGCTGGTTATATCCGCAATGATTCGTTACGCGGCATGATCTACCTTGCCGTGGAAGACCTGCGCAGCGGCAGTCATTTGCTGCTCTTCCCGGAAGGCACCCGGAGCAACCGTCCCCCCATCGGGACCGTACGCGGTAGCATTGCCCTGATTGCCAAGGAGGCTGGGGTGCCTATCCAAACCGTTTTTATCGAAACCGACTCGGCATTCCTGACCAAGGGCTGGCCTTTTTTCCGCAAGCCATCCATGCCCGTTCACTATCGAATACATCTCGGCCAACGTTTTGATCCGCCGACCGACGTGCGCGGCTTCACCGCAGGGTTGGAACGGTACTTCCAGTCGGCGCTGGCAGAAGCCCAGTTGCCGCCGCTCTCTTCAACGGGCGCTCACGCGCCATGAGCGAGGCGTCGACTACTCGCCTGGTGCTGATCCCTAGCTACAATCCTGGTCCAAAGGTATATGAAACCGTAGCGTTGGCACGGCAGCAGTGGAACCCCGTATGGATAGTGGTGGATGGCAGCACCGACGGAACGGCTGCGGGGCTGGAGGCGCTGGCCGCCAAAGATAGTGGGTTACAGGTTTTTCAATGCGCCAGTAATCAGGGTAAGGGCGCGGCCGTGCTTTTCGGTCTGGATCAGGCCGCCTCGCAGGGTTATACCCATGTGCTGACGATGGATTCCGATGGACAGCATCCCATGGAGGCCATTCCCGCGTTTATGGCGGCATCCCTGCAAAATCCGGATGCCATGATCCTCGGGGTCCCGGTCTTTGATGCCAGCGCTCCAACCGTGCGAGTAAAAGGCCGCAGGATATCCAACTGGTGGGCCAACCTGGAGACGCTGGGGGGAGGCATTGGTGATTCCCTGTTTGGTTTTCGCGTCTATCCCATCGCGCCGTTGCGGCAACTGATGCACTCACAACGCTGGATGCGGCGCTTCGATTTCGATCCGGAGGCGGCGGTGCGTATGGCCTGGCGTGGTGTCAGAATTATCAACATGCCAGCAACGGTCCGCTATTTCCGCGCCGATGAGGGTGGAGTATCCCATTTCCGCTATCTGCGGGACAACGTGCTGCTTACCTGGATGCACACTCGCCTATTCTTCGGTTTTCTGGTTCGTTTGCCCGTATTGTTGTTGCGTTACTGGTCAGGGCGGTAATCTGGGGTCAAACGGTTTGCGACCGCTCCGGCGTGGGAACGGGGGAGGGCAGTGGTACCCCGGCCCGGGGTAACCAGGCACGGAGAAAAGGCGTCGTGATGATGGTGCTGAAGATGGCCATGATCACCAGCATGGTGAAAACCTGCTGAGATATGGCACCCAGATCATATCCTACATTGATGACGATCAATTCCATTAATGCGCGGGTATTCATCATGATGCCCATAACCTTGGCCTGGTGGTGGTTCAAGCCGGCGACCCGTGCCGCCCCATATGCACCACCGAACTTGCCCACCGTCGCAAGAAGTAAGATCAATCCGCACCAACCCCAGAGTGACGCGCTATCCAATCCGCCAATATTGGTACGCAGGCCCGTGTAAGTGAAGAAAATCGGGAGAAAGAAGACCAGCACAAAGGGGGAGACCCGCTCATTCCACGCCTCCACGAATTCATCCGCGTCATGGAGGATGACGCCCATGATGAAGCCGCCAAAGATCGTAAAAATGCCCAACGAAGAAGTGATCAATCCGGAAACGAATATGCTGATCAGGATGATGCCCAACAAATGCGGAGTCAGTTTGCTTCCCGTGCTGAAGCGCCGGATCAACCATTTCATCAGCGGCCGAATGCCAGATATCCAGATGATGACGAAAGCGAATACTAAAAAAACCTTGATGGCGAAGGTGATCGCTTCAAAATGGGACAGCGCCAGCGTCGTCACCAGCGCGAGCAACAACCAGCCGACGACGTCATTGATTGCCGCCGCACTGATGGCGATGACTCCAAGTCGGGATCTGGTCATGCCGAATTCCATCATGATGCGGCCAAGGATGGGTACGGCGGTGATAGAAAACGCGGTGGCGATAAACAGTGCCGATGTCCACGGCTCGGCCTGGGGAGAGAGTATGGGCGCACTGACCAGGGCGAACCCCAGACCAAGGACGAATGGTACCAGCATACTTGCTGTTGCCACCCATAACACCGCATTCCGGTTTGCTTTTTCTTTCAGGTGGGAAAAATCGAATTCCAGACCGATCTGAAACATCAACAGGATAAGACCCAGTTGGGAAAGGGCATCCAGGGGGCCAGCAGGAATCGAATGAAAAATGTAGTGGAAGGCATCGGGCATCAGCAGGCCGAACAGCGACGGACCCAGCACGATTCCGGCGATGATTTCGCCAACCACCGCCGCCTGGCTGATCCTGGTGGCGATTTCTCCACCCATGCGCGCAGCGAGTATGATGACGCTGAGTTGCATCAATGTGAAAAAGATCAGCAGCTCGGATTTCTGCGCGGGCAGATCAAAAACATGACTAAGCGTGCTCATGGAAAGCTCCGGGGTTCATGCCATGGCGCCATTGATGGAAATGATCTGTCCACTGATGTAGGCGGCTTGTTCCGAGGCAAGAAACCCAACCAGATCGGCCACTTCCTCGGGCCGCCCGGCCCGCTTCATTGGCACGATTTGCGCGATGGTGTCGGTAGCGAAGGCATCCGCGCTCATATCCGTGGCGATGATGCCAGGCGCTACGGCGTTGACGGTAATCCCGCGGCTGGCGACTTCCAGCGCCAGGGACCTGGTGGCCGCATGCAGCGCACCTTTGGCCGCCGAATAGTTGACCTGGCCGCGATTACCCGTTAGTGCGGCCACCGAGGTGATATTGATGATGCGCCCCCAGCGCGTGCGGATCATGGGCATGAGTACGGCCTGCGTTACATGGAAGAAACCATTCAGTGATACGTCTATCACGCCCTGCCACTGCCGCGCGCTGAGGGCCGGGAAGACCGCATCGTCATGAATGCCGGCATTGTTGACCAGAACCTGGATGGGCCCGGCTTCGAGCTCATCCTGCAATGCCGCAGTGGTAGCCTGTGCGTCGGTGACGTCGAAAGCCAATACGGCCGCATCGCCACCCGCGGCGACGATAGAGTCTGCGAGAGCCTGGGCCTTCTCTGGGTTGCGATGGGTATGGATAATGACCCGGAGGCCATCTGCGGCGAGTTTTTTGCAGATGGCGGCACCAATGCCGCCGCTACCGCCAGTGACCAGGGCGCGCTTAGGCATGCGGTTCCTCCCGGAAGCCCGCGAGTGGGGCAGCAGGGGAATGTCCTGCTGCAGACGGGTTGGCGTTCAGTAGAAGTGCCGCACGGCCGTCCAGCAGCACGCGGCCCTGGCCCAGAATGGCGAAGCGGTATAATAGATTGTCCTTGTTGGCCAGCTTTTCGGCCGTAATCGTGAGGTCGCCGTCGATATCGTCAAGGCGCGATACGCGCAGGACAACGTTGCGCACACTGATGAGATAACCTAATTGGGCTGCGTGCCCTTCTCCGGTTGTGGGGCACAATAAGGCGCCATGTACGGCCATGGCCTGTGCCGCATACTCAATACCGCAGGCGGCACCGAGCCGCCCGTGGGCGCGTAGCGGCAACGTTTCCCACCGGTGGCTGGTGGCCGTGCAGGTAATGATGTTTTCGTCCCATCGCTCCACAGCATCGAGCAAATGCATGCCCCCCTGGTGCGGTATTTGTTCGGCAATCCACTGGCGGTCTAGCTGCATGGCGCTACATCCACTGCCAAACGCGGAGGATTCACGTAATCCAGGACAACGCGCCCCGCTTCTCCTCTCGCTATGAGCTGAAGCAGAGGGAGGCAGCGTGCGGCAGGAATGGATTGGCGCAGGGTTTCGAGGGCATGGTCATCCATGGGTTGCACTTCGGCATCCGTAAATAACGTATCGCCGCAAAAACTGAGTTGCGCGATCGTCTTTCCGGGATGTGGCATGGTTGTCAGCAGCAGCGCCACGGCAAAAGTATCGGGAACCGGACGGGCATCGTGCAGAGGCTGCGGGTAATCACTATCACAGGCGATCAATAACACAGGGCGCTGCTCGCTCCCCAACAGCATCACCGCTTCCAATAGGCCGGCGGCGAAGCTCCCATCATGGGCGCTGACCACGGAGGAGGGCGTCATGGCACCCGCCGCAATGCCCCAATAACCGGAAATGGCATTGTGCACGGAATTATGAAACTGGGTGGGGGAAATCATGGTGTCTCCCGACGCCAGCGCCGAACAGATGGCATGGCAGATGCGACCATCGCCCCCCGACGAAGCAAACACCGATGCCGGCTCTGCCGGCCGTACGCCGGCCATGGCGCAGGCCTTATGGCCCACCTCCAGGGCCGCCATGACTCCCGGACTAGCACGGCGCCGCTCTGCCGGTGGCAACGACGCAGGCGGCGATAATACGGTTTTCTGCTGTTGGTAGGGCGTTTGTCCGGCAAGTATGGCTAAACCCTGCGGCCAGTCGGGGACGCCAGGGCCGAGCAGCCCTATACCTTCAAGGTATGCACTGATCAATGTCATGATGTCGTTTCGCTAGGCAGAGCGGCCGAAGACCAGACTGCAGTTGCTGCCACCAAAGCCGAAGGAATTGCTTAATATATGGGAAACCCTTTGCCGTTGGTTGGACATAAGATATTGAATGCCAGTCGTGGTATCTCTCAGGCCGGATTCCGGACCTGCCGGCATCAGGTCATGTTGGATGGCGATGGCACAGATGACGGCCTCCAGCGCTCCGGCAGCACCTAAGGTGTGGCCGGTAGCACCTTTGGTAGAGCTGCACGGTGTTGTGGCACCGAAGACTCCGGCTACTGCTTTGGCCTCGGACGAATCATTGTTGAGAGTGGCGGTGCCGTGCAGATTGATATAGTCAATACTTGCAGGGCTCAACCCGGCCGAAGACAGCGCCTGCTCCATGGCCATACGTGCTCCCAGGCCCTTGGGGTGGGGCGATGACATATGATAGGCGTCGCTGGATTCACCCACACCCAACAAAAGCACCGCATCGCCGTCGGGACTGTCCGGCATGCGCTCTAGCAGCAGATAGGCAGCGGCCTCGCCGAGGGAAATACCTTTACGATCGTCGCTGAATGGTCGACAGGGGCCGTCGGCCAGCAGCCCCAGCGAATGAAAACCGTAGAGGGTAGTCGCACATAATGAGTCCACGCCGCCGACCACGGCGGCATCAATCAGTCCAGCGTCCAGCATACGTTTTGCCGAGGCGAGGACCTTGGCGCTGGAGGAGCAGGCGGAAGACACCGACATGGCCGGACCTTCGAGGCGCAATTTGCGCCGGATGAAGTCGCTTAGCGAGTATGGGCTGTGGGTGGCGGCATAGACAAAATCCGCTGGCAGGCATCCGCTAACGGGGTCGCGGTGCCGAAATGCCCATTCGGTCTGCAGAATGCCCGCAGTGCTGGTCCCCAGAAAAACGCCGATCCGCCTCCGGCCCCATCTGCTGGCGGCGGTATCCACTGCCTCGGCAAATCCGTCCTGGCGCAGGGCCAACTGCGCCAATCTATTGTTACGACAGTTGAAATCTCGCAGCTCCGGTTCCATTTCCTCATCGTCAACCGCATCCACTTCGCCGACCCAGGTGTTGATGTCGATATCCTGGAAGGCGCATTGCTTCAACCCGCTTTGGCGATCAAGCAGTGCAGCAAGGGTTTGGTCCAGACCGCGTCCGATACAGCTTGTCGCGGTGAATCGTGATACGAGCACCGGTGGCATGTGTCTTATAAATCATAATAATAGAGGATATGGACATTGTGATTGGGCGACCGATGAATGTCAAACCGAGCGCAGTGGCTGCCTGTAGGGACGGTGGGGTGCGTAGGTTTCCTTGCGGTGCGCCACTCCCTCAAGGGCACGGGCGAAGTTGCACCCTTGCTGCGACGGCCCGATACGAGCGCATGCCGGTGGCCCCGTAGGGGGGCACGGCAGCGCGAGTGGGTGGGGCCACCTCGCTTTGGGGCGGTATCCACCGATTGTGAACCAGGTAGCAATCTGGGGTAGAATGATAAAAATGGAACCGGGCGGGTACCTCTGTCCTCCTGCCGGAGGCGCTGGATCGTATCGCCCAGGGCGTATCGTCACCTGGTGCGCGGTTAAACATAAAGCAATGGAGACTATCAAATATGTACAGCCTTACGCCCCAGGAACTGGAGTTAAGTGCTTTAATAATAGCGGCACTGAATCTCCCCGTGGGTCCGCAGGACATTGATCCTGAAGCGCCATTATATGGTGGAACATTGGGACTTGATTCCATTGATATTCTGGAGATATCCATGGTCATAGGAAAAAGATACGGATTAATGATATCAAGCGACAACGACAACAAGGTAGAAATATTTAGTTGTTTGCGCAACCTCTGCACTTATGTGCAGGCGCATAGGTCCAACTAGAAAATCCTTTCTGCGCACGCCGTAAGCGGGAGCATCTGGCGGTTGGTCCGGGGCGCTTTGGGAAGCTAGGGATCAAACGGTCGTGTGTGGGGAAAAACTGGCAGAGAATAACAACGCCAGAACAACGCCCGGCGCGACGGCGGCACCGATGGCCTGCAGTACTGGAACCCCGGAAAAAGCGAGTGGCCCAAATCCCATGATGGTGGTGATGTTGGCGATGACCAGAGAGGCAAGCGTACGCGGCGCGATCTCCCCGTGGACCTGCCTGTCGCCCTGGTCAAAAAAGAGTGCGTAGTTTGATCCGACGGCGACAATCAGCATCAGCCCGATCAGATTCATAATATTTAGTTCATAACCGAGCAAGACAAGTCCGGCGGATACGGTCAGGACGGCCGCAATCAACGGTAGCAGTATCCTGATGACGCGCACCGGGGAGCGCAATACGAACAATAACAGCAAGGCAATGAAAGCGACACCGGATAACGACAGCTTAATCCCATTTATCAGATAACTTTTATACAATTGATTCGATGTGCCGGACAAGTCGATGAGCATGGCACCCGGGATATGGTGCCGGGCAAGGCTGGCACGCACGCGCTGCGCGTCCACTATGCCTGAAGCCGGTGCTTTGAGCGGTAGAATGGCGTCCCATCCGTTGCCGTGGCGGATAAGCATGCTGTTTACCACCATCCCGATACTGGTGCCGCGCAGGTCGGCAAGGGTTAGGGGCGTGAGCGTGCGCTGCGCCTCCGATTCCTTGATGAACGGCGTGAACAGCGAAGCTTTTACCGGTAGACCAAGCAGGGCTTCACGCAAACGCATTTCCAGCACGTCTTTTGGCGGGATCGCCGCTTGCCGCTCCTGTTGCAAGGTGACGCTCGGCAGGTACCGGGCGGGACTCTCATAGCCGGCAATGACGTGATCTTCTACCAACCCCTGTAGCGCATTGCCGGTCTTTTCGGCCACCGCCAACGTAGCGTTGACGGTGGGTGCAGAAACGACGACCAGATAACCGCTCTCGGATACACCCAGGTCGGTGCGCATTTGCGTATAGAGTCGTTGCGCTGCTGCCGGAACGGGGCTCAGCGCAGACAGGTCGTAGTTCCAAATCTTGTCGCGATGGCTGACGAGGACGGCGCTCGCCGCTATCAGTAGCAACACGACGCCAGGCCGCAAGGTGGAAAGGGTTCGTGTCAAGCGAAGCAGATGTTCGCCAATACTGCTTAAATCCCGTGATTTAAAATTGCCGGGTAGCAGAGTTGGTAATACCAGCCTGGTAACAATTGCCGCAGTGAGAAGCCCGGCAATTGCATAAAGGCCGAGTTGTGCCAGCCCCGGCAAATTCGAAAACAGCAGACTGGCAAATCCGATGATCGAGGTGAGTACCCCTAATCTGATGGTCGGCCAGTAGTTGCGTATCCACTCTTCACTTCCTGTTGCAGATTGTCCGGACTGCACAAAAAAATAAATGGAATAATCTACCGCTTCGCCAATTAACGCCGTTCCAAACCCCAGAGTGATATCGTAGACAACAGAGAAGCCAAGCGCTACTGCGGAAATTCCGACGATTACCCCGGAAAATACTGGTATGAGACCCAGAACAAGCACGATACCGGAGCGGTATACGAGCAATAGCAGTATAATTATAAGGGTTATACTGATGGTGGACATCCACTCGGCTGCATGGACGATGGCGTCGCGGGAGGCCACCGAAATCACCCCGACGCCGGTCATCATCAAGGTAGTGTTCGCGGCTACGGACCCCGCTTCCGACTTCGCAACGGCGAATGCCGTCTGTATGTCGTTGATCGCTGCCTGCTGGGCATTTATAGCGGAACCGGAAGCTCGGGTTTGCGCCAATATCAAGGCACTTTTGCCGGAACGCGAGGACCACACTCCGTCGCGGGTCACCGGTCTCGCCCCGCTTCCCATGGACTGGATCATCTGCACAGTCGCCCCGGTAGGATCACTAGGGAGCAGCGACTGAACCATCTCTCCACCAGGAGTGGCCAACATATCGATGGAATCGGCAATGGCGTTGTGCAGTCCGGCAACTGTAAAAAGTGTCGGGTTGACGGTGGGGCTCAACAAATAACGATGAGAAAAAATATAATGAAATATTCTGGTATCACCATTGCTGCTGCCATTGTTGATGGACAAAAATGCGGTGTTACCCTGAAGCTTCCGGACCAGCTCATTGGAGAGCTTGGCGCGTATGGCAGCATCACCGCCATCAATGCTGATCATGATTTGGCGTGATAGAATGCCCTGACGTAATTGTTCGTTCAGAATCGCCTGCTGCGTGGTGGGTGACCGCGGCAGGAATTCCGAAAGATTTGCTGTGAATTTGGTGGTGCTGATCAATAAGCCACCGACAAGCAAAATAGCCAGCCATGTTGCAATGATGAAAACGCGGTTTTTCCTCACGGCGTAGGTGATTTGGTGATGGTGATCAGGGAACGATCGCGATTCGTTTTCAATGTTTCGATGCTGGTTACCGTATTGTTGCTACCGTTGACCTGAATATATTGAACCAGATCCGCCAACTTTTTTTGTCTGGGCAGCATCGTCAGGGTCCAGTTGCCCTCGCTGCCGCTCAAGGAAAGACGAAAGAATTGCTCCAGCATCTGCTGGTTCCCGGTCAATGTGCCACGTATGCTATCGATAAATACCAGTAATTCCGGATGATCCTGCAGGTGGATATCCTGGTGGTCGATGGTGAGCACGTCACCTTGTATGAGCATAACCTCATTTTTTGGCTTGAGGGTGTGCATCTCCAAGCTGTCCGGGGCTATGAAACGCAGTCTACCGGATGATTCTATGGGTTTTTCCAGCATGGTCAGGAATTTTTTCTCGACGAATGTGGCGCGACCGGGTTTGGTATGTGCCAAGGACTGCATCAGATGATCGATATTCCATTCCGATGCCTGAGCTGCAGCCGTCAGCATCGTACTTAGGCCCAGGAGCATCAGCAGGATCGCCGCCCCGGAATGGAAGGAGGTCCGGCCAGAAGCTGCGGCGAGTGGGGGTGTGCGGTGTGACGCCGCCTGGTCCTTGAGAAAGCCCTTTTCCAGGTGCGCCACGAGTATTCCTAGCTGGGTATTCAGCAGTTGCCGGAGCGCTTTAGATATGGCCATCAGACTACTCCCTAACCTTATTGCCAGAAGTCAAAAAAATTAAACCAGTTATAAGGTGCCATATGACAGTACTTATCCAACAGGCTGACGTACTTTTCCATCGCCCGATGCACGACTGCTTCCCGCTCGTCTCGTTCGACCTCAGTGAAATCAGCCAATTGTTCAAGAAAAATTTCATATTTCCCCGGCCCGGTATGCAGCCCGACCATAAAGAAAATCGGTCTGCGCAAGATCACCGCCATCCGGAAGGGCCCGCTGGGCCAAAGGGCGGGCTTGCCCAGAAAGGTGATGGACTGCACCTTCTCCTTACCAAAAGAGCGATCACCCAACAGACCAACCAATGCGCCGTTTTCCAGTTCTTCTTGAACGCGGATCATCGAATCCATACGGCCAGGGGGTATGATATTTTGTTCGGCCATCGGATTGATGGCTGAAAGCATCGCATTTAAACGCTGGGCGTTTTGCTCATACATCACCATGACCACGCGGGGACCAGGGTGCTGCTGGCCAACGCCCCTTAGCACCTCAAAACTGCCGAGATGTGCCCCAAGAAGCAATACCCCTTGTCCGGCGGCAACGGCCGTGGCGATAGCCTCTGGCTGGTGTACATGTATGTCAAAGAGATCGAAACGATTGTTGAGCAGATCAATGCGATCATGGATCGTTGCGGAGAACGTTAGAAAATGACGATATATTTGCCAGATATGGGCGGGTTGGCCGAACACCCGCGTGAGGTACGCTCGAGATGATCGTCTGGCCGTTGGCGCAAACAAGAGAAAATATCCGGCGATCAGATGCAATATGACCCGGGCCTGGCGGCGGCCTAGCTTCATGGAAATCCAGGTGATTACCCGTAGCATGGCCATGCTTCCGCGCTCCGGATACTGTGCCCAGGACGGCTGGTTAGGGGGTATGGACGCCTGGTCTGTGGGGAGCATCAGCAGGTTGAGGTCTTTGCGGCAGGAGATAGATCACCAGCGGCTATCCTGCGGTTGTTCGCGTGGATCTCAAAGGCGATGGACGCATCTGCTCTCGTATCGAAACATAGTGTCAGCACTTCCCCGGGGGATGCAGGGCTGTAAAATTTGGCCATGGTAATATGGCCTCCTGTCATCATCGCTTGCCCAGTCGTAGACTCCACCGTATGAATGACCTCGTCAATAAGCATTACGCCGGGAACGATGGGGTGCCCCGGGAAATGGCCAGCGAAGACCGGATGTTGCGCCGGGATGCTGAAGAAAACTTCATGGTGTGCCAGGATTGTTCTCCTCTTTATGATGGAGCGCCGTGACCAGCAGCTGAAGCGCTTCACGCGGTAATTTTCCGGTATTATTACGCGGTAGCGCATCCACAATCTGTAATGGCCGGGGAAGAAATGCCGGATCGATGCGCTCACGCAGCTTGGCGTAAATCGAATGAGCATCTACTCCGGGTGCCACAACAAATGCGATCAAGCGCTTTACGCTGCCCGCCGCACCGTCGTCGGGCATAAAAAATATACCATCTTGTACCTCTGGGATGGAATTGAGCTGATGGTTTAGATAAGCCAGAGAGCTGCGTTTGCCCGCTATATTGACAAGGTCAGCAGTTCGACCATGAAGAAGAAAACGCTCATCGTTAATAATCTCCAGTCTGTCGCTGAGTTCCGTTGCTTGTTCCACATGGCCACCGCTTGCCCACACGCGCCCAAGTTGCGACGTCAAGCGCAGTTCTGGCAATAACGACCATTCATCGGTTTCTGCACTGCGCCGGGTGGCAATCTGGCCCGTTTCAGTGGATCCGTAGATTTCCTGCAGAGGGGCATCGAAGCAGGTTTCCGCCTCTCTTGCCAGGTCTTGGGTCAATGGAGCCGTAGCGGAAATCAGCAAGTCGGCAGGTGGCAAAGGAGAACCCATACCCAGTAAGGCGCGGAGGTGAATTGGCGTGCTCACCAGCAATCGTGGGCGTGGCAGCAATGAAAGTTCAGCGCAAATATCCGCAGGGTAAAAATATTGAGGCGCACTGAGGGCACCTCCACATTGTAAAACGATCAGTATGGTTGATTCGAAGCCGTACATATGCTGTGGTGGAACGGTACCAAGCACCGCATGTGTACGGCCATCAAGTAAGCCCAGACGCTGGGCTTCGGCGCGGACGCTTCCTACCAGCGCGCCCCAGGTTTTCAGATGGGGAACCGGGCTTCCGGTGGATCCGGAAGTGAATACATAACTTACCGGTAGGGTTTCCGGAAGGAGGGGGATCGGCAGATTGTGATTTGCCGCCGGTACGGGAGGTCCTTCAGGTAAGGAAAGTTGAGGTAGATCTATATCGTTATCACCATCGCTGAGGCAAAACACATCCGGAGCGAAGCGGACCATCTGGCTGATGGTTTCGTGTGTATATGTAGACGGCAACAGACTTATTTTGTTGGCAGTCATGGCCGCGGCAAGACCTACCATGAAGCGGTAACGGTCACGGCAAACGTTAAGAACATGTTTCCCGGGAAGAAGTATGGCACGAAGCTGTGCTACATCCGCTAAGAATTGATGCACGGTAATCGCTTCGCCATGACGAAATGCTACGATATCGCTCGTGGATTGATGGGTCATCAAGGGGAGGCGGTTCATGGCCGGAGGTTGCCCATTGACTGAATATTACCGTAGTGGACTGGGTTTGTTATTGCGCGATTGCTGTTTGCTCATCGCGCTCTTGCCGGAATAATGGAAATAGGCACGAAGTCCTTCCACCATTCCGGAACGCTCCCCTGCAGGGATGGTGCAACAGCGAACGATATACTCAACAAACAACATGGATGCCACCAGCGTCAGGGAAATCGTATTAGTCAATAGAAATAATAAATGATGTGGCGAAAATATAAAAATAATCGGGGGCAGGGCTGTCATTGTGGCGAAGAGAAATGTCCAGGCCGTTGTCACATGTCGAGTATAGCGTGCCACCTGTTCGCTCAGGGGCCCATGAACCAGGTCGGCAATTCGCGATATCATGGGGATGCGCCCGGGAAGCAGGGTGACACCGAATACCATGGCCAGTAGTGCGAAAATGCCACTCCTTTGAATCAGGTACGTCCAGTTTAAGTAGTGCACAAGGATGGTTTGGTAATGCCACAATGCTATACATCCAGCAATGATAGAGGCGAGGCCGATAACTCTGTAACGCATGCGCCACGATATAAATAAAAAAACAATAATGACGGGTGCGAAGGCGGACACGACTACCAATCCACCCGGGTGGGTCGAAGAGATCCCCCGGTAAGTGAGTATTTGGTAGCCGACAAAAATAAATAAGGAGAGCGCTACGCCCCCGTACTTTGCCAACCTGCTGGTTGTCAAGTTCCGACAAAATAGTTTAACGGTTTGGTTGCGCAGAAGTTTCACCTATCTTGCCTTCTCCATCGTAAAAATAAATGTTCGCTACCAGAATCTGCCGTTATTGGTTTTTTGAATTTGGTTGTTGGCTGCTCAATGGAGGTATTTCCCAGGGAAATGGATGAAGCGCAACCCGGAGCCGGATCTATCTTGAAGCTGTTATTTTTGACTCCTTGTACTTCCTGTAACGGATGGCTTATTCCCCTTGGCTGCTTCCCAAAATCCGATGGCTCCTGCCTTCACCGCGTGACCGATATCAACAGCTTCATGGGCGATGCCAAGCCCCACCGCCTTTCCCGCCTGGCCGATCTTGTGGACGGTTGAACCAACTGTCTGGCCCGCCTGCTCGGCTCCTTGTTTGAGACCTGTATTTTCTGCATATGCAGTGTCCGGGGACAGGAGCGAAACCAGAAATACGCAGGCGTACGCTGGAATCACTGCGTTTACCATCTTTGCCTTGAGGCTGTTGTTCGTCACCACCTTGTGTCCATGCATCGCATGCACCTCCTTACCACTCGTGTAATCCTACCCCAGAATTAGAGTCGCTTCCAACCGGAGTGGTTCAGAAACTTACCAGCTTAACGGCCAGCTATTCACAGGAAATTACGAATACCCCAAAAATCACTCCTTCTGGACTGCCAACGCATGGCGTTTCAAATCCGCAAGAAGCGCCTGGTCATTGATCACCCGCGGCACCTTGTTCTGACCGCCCAGTCTGCCGCAGGTGCGCAACCAATTCGTAAAGATCCCAGGGTCGACGAGGATGACCCGTGGGACATCCAGTTGTATATCGTTTCGTCGATGTTCCCGGTAGTCGGCATTCCGTTCCTTGAGGGCTAGGTCAATATGGGCCGAGAAGCGTCCGGCCAGAGCCCGGCGTTGCTGCTCAGGATGACGGCATAAGGGATCCCGGTTTCGGGATTGCCAAGCCAATGACGGGTATGGCGCGGTGCATTCAGCTCTTCTACGGGAACGAACTCGAAGAATATCCCGTTGTCTGGCAGCAGCCGCAAACCCTCCCCAGGACCGCGGTTGGCGACGGCGATAAATCCTTCGCTGGCCGCATAGACCTACCGCCCGGATGGGTTCGTGGATCGCGGTTTCGGCGATGCGTTCGAGCTTTTCATCCCCATCGGCGAGGAGGGCGAGTTGGGTTCCCGGCAGGGTATAGGGCCTGGCCAGGTGACGTCCGTCAGCTGCGAAAAGGGTAGGTGCCAGTACTCTGCCAGGAAATCTTCATAGCGGCGCAGGGGTACGCGCCTATGGTAGTCAATGACGTTGTTGATTCACAATGTGGAGTCAATATTCCCCGGCAGAGCAGGAGATACACGGGTGCCAGCGCAGAGCCCAGCAGATCGGAGAGAATAAATTCATGCCTGGCCGCTACGTGGTCGCAGGTATCCTTCTGGCAGCGGGCGCCAGCCGTCGCTTCGGCTCCCCCAAACTGCTTCAACCCCTTGCCGGCGGGACGCCCATGGCCCTCGCCTCCGCCCGTGCGCTGATGGGGAGCGTGGATCGGGTGATTGCGGTTATCCGTCCTCGGGACAAGGCATTGGCCCGCCTCTTCGCGGACCATGACGTCCCCGTGCTGCCCTGTCCGGAATCGTCGCAGGGCATGGGGCGCAGCATTGCCTGCGGGGTGCGGGCGAGCGCGGACGCGGACGCGTGGATCATCGCGCTGGCGGATATGCCCTATATTCAGAAGGGTACCATCCAAGGCGTGGCAGAGTTGCTGCGGAACGGTGCGGTCTTGGCTGCGCCCCTCTATGCGGGCCGGCGAGGGCATCCCGTCGGTTTTTCCCGGTCCTTTGGAATTGCCCTATGCGGACTTAAGGGAGATGAGGGGGCGCGGAGCATCGTGGCGCGGCATCTCGACGAGTTGCGCCTATACCCGTGCGCGGACCCCGGCGTACATAGGGATATCGATACCCCGGAAGACCTGGCCTTCTGCGAATCTGCGGGCATGGGCTGAGGCACAGCGGAACCGGCTCTATGATAAGGTGGATTTGCCCATTGAGGGATCGCTCTTTTCGAGGCTACGTACCGCCACACCGCGTCGATTTCAGAATCATGGCGCCCGCGGATCCTGCGGCAAGGCGGCGGCAGCCAGTACGGCGCGGCGCACCAAGGCTGCCAGCAAGGGTAGTTTGTAGGCATTCTGCGCCAAGGGCGTTGCTCCCGCCAGCGCCGCTTCTCCCGCCGCCTCCGCCGTTTCCCCGTGGATGGCCTCCCCCCTCAGCAGAATTTCGGCCTGTCGCGCTCGCCAGGGTGC
>Ga0172382_10004611_pt1 | contig 21034 bp, 18 predicted proteins | sample Leawel138RmetaG_FD_122245 | JGI IMG/M metagenome (GOLD analysis project Ga0172382, IMG submission 122245) | Leachate microbial communities from a municipal landfill in Southern Ontario, Canada - Leachate well 138R metaG | ecosystem: Engineered > Solid waste > Landfill > Unclassified | place... | reverse complement strand
TCGAAACTGTAGCGACCGAACGGTATGGTGCAGATCAGCCAGATGGCGACCGCGGCGGCAATCAGGTGGATGATGCCGGAGGCCGTGGCAAAGCGTTGCGGGTTCGGGGGCGATGCGCCCCGTTTCAGGGCCACTTCGGAATAGTCGTGTTTGATGAAAATTCGCCATGCCCGACGCAGCCAGAAAAAAGCGATGGGGTACAAAGCCAGGTAGAGCAGCCAGGTTAGGACGAAACTGACGATGGGGTGATTCATTCTCTACTTCCTTTGTTTTTTTCCGGTGCGGGTTGATAAATAGATTTTTACCCGAAGAGTGAAGAACCTGGCAAGGATAAAGTTCAGAAAAAAACCCCGCCAGCGCGTCTGGCGGGGTTATGGCATGGAAAAACTCAGCTCGTCAACAGAGGGTGATCAATGCGCCCCGTCCACGGCTTTGGAGCCGCGGGGGATACGCACCTGCTCGACCATGTCGGCGATGTCGTGGGGAACCGGCGAGGTCATGTTCTTGACTGCGAAGGCCACGGCGAAGTTCACCAGCGCGCCGATGGCGCCGAAGGCTTCCGGCGTGATACCGAAGAAGGAATTCGGGCCGCCGATCAAGTTGACAAAATCGGTTCCCTTGATGAAGAGGATCCCTTTGTGGGCAAAGACGTAGAACAAGGTGACGCCGATACCGGCGAGCATGCCGGCCATGGCGCCTTCTTTGTTCATCGTCTTGCTGAAGATGCCCATCATCAGTGCCGGGAAAATGGAACTGGCGGCAATGCCGAAGGCCAGGGCGACGGTGCCGGCGGCGAAGCCCGGCGGGTTGAGGCCGAGATAGCCGGCGACTACGATCGAGCAGGCCATGGCGATTTTGCCGGCCATCAGCTCGCCTTTTTCGGTCATGTTGGGCATGAAGTTTTCTTTAAGCAGGTCATGGGAGATCGCCGAGGAGATGGCGAGCAGCAGACCGGCCGCAGTCGAGAGCGCGGCGGCGAGACCGCCGGCGGCGACCAGGGCGATGACCCAGTTCGGCAGCATGGCGATCTCCGGGTTGGCGAGAACGATGATGTCGGCGTTGACGCTGAGCTCGTTGCCCTTCCAGCCGGCTGCGGAGGCTTTGGCCTGGAACTCGGCGTCTTTGCTCTTGTCGTTGTAGTACTGGATGCGGCCGTCACCGTTCTTGTCTTCGAATTTCAGCAGCCCGGTGACTTCCCAGCGCTTCATCCAGTCGGGCCGTTGGTCGTACACCAGGCCGGATTCGGGAGCGAAGACGCTGGCACTGGTCATGACGGCGGGATTGACGGTTTTGAACAGATTCATCTTCGCCATGGCGGCCACGGCCGGAGCTGTGGTGTAGAGCATGGCGATGAAGATCAGCGCCCAGCCGGCGGAGGCGCGGGCGTCCTTGACCTTGGGCACGGTGAAGAAGCGGACGATGACGTGCGGCAGGCCGGCGGTGCCGATCATCAGCGACACGGTGTAGACGAACATGTTCAGTCTGTTGACGGGCAGGGATTCGGTGTATTTGCCGAAACCGAGGTCGGTGACGATCATGTCGAGTTTTTCGAGCAGGGCGACGTTGGTGCCGACCATGTCGGAACCGAGGCCAAGCTGCGGGATCGGGTTGCCGGTCAGATGCAGGGAGATGAAGATCGCCGGGATGGTATAGGCGATAACAAGCACGCAAAACTGGGCGACCTGGGTGTAGGTGATCCCCTTCATGCCGCCGAAAACGGCGTACATGAAAACGATGGCCATCCCGATGTAGATCCCGGTGTCGTTGGAAACGCCGAGGAAACGGGAGAAGGCGACGCCGACGCCGGTCATCTGACCGATGATGTAGGTGGTCGAGGCGACCAGCAGGCAGATAACCGCCACCATGCTTGCGCTCTTCGAATAATAGCGGGAGCCGAAGAACTGGGGCACGGTGAACTTGCCGAACTTGCGCAGATAGGGCGCGAGCAGCATGGCGAGCAGAACGTAGCCGCCGGTCCAGCCCATCAGGAAGAGGCCGCCGCCGTAGCCCATGTTGGAGATCATGCCGGCCATGGAGATGAAGGAGGCGGCCGACATCCAGTCGGCGGCGGTGGCCATGCCGTTCGTGATCGGGTGAACCGAGCCGCCGGCTACGTAAAATTCCTTCGTGCTTCCCGCGCGGGCCCAGATGGCGATGCCGACGTAAAGGGCAAAGGTGAGACCGACGACCAGGTAAGTAATTGCTTGAAGACTCATGTTGTCTCTCCTCCCTTAATTTTCGTGAACGTCGAATTTTTCGTCGATCTTACCCATCACCTTGGAATAAACGAAGATGAGCACCACGAAAACGTATATGGACCCTTGGTGGGCGAACCAGAAGCCCAGGGGATATCCACCAAGGTGGATATTGTTGAGTAGCGGCGCCAGCAGGATGCCGAAACCGTACGAAACGACGAACCAGACGATCAGTACGTTCCTGATCAGGCCCAGAACCGCTTTCCAATAAGCTACGCCATCGGTTGTCATAGAGACCTCCTTCTTTCTCCTAAAGAGTGATTCCCAGCAAAACGTCAACGTGAACGAGCGGCCCGAACGTTTGCGGACCATGTGGGTGCGCCATCAAATCTTCTCTTTCCCCCTTTCTCTGAAATGGACTGGTCATCGTTCAGGCCTTCTTTGAATGGCCGAGTCGTGACGAAATGATTTTTCCAGCCTCCCGAAGATGCGGAAGAAACACGCTCTCCACCGTGGCCTCCGGCAGGCGAAAGTCGGGGCCGACCAGGCACAGGGCCGCCTGGGGTTTGCCGCCGGCACCGAAAAGCGGGACGGCGATGCTGGCGATGCCATCGCCCAGGGCGGCAACATCACAGCAGAATCCCTGCGCGCGGATCGATGAAAGGACATCCGGCGGCAATGAGCCCTCGCCTGCGACCTTCCCCTCGCCGGTGGTGTGCGCAAGCAGGACTTTGCCGGCGGCCGAAGTCTGCATAGCGTAGCGTTTCCCGAGCAGCGGGATCACCTTCACCTGGTGGCTGCTGTCTGCCATATCGAGGAACAGGACCTCGGCGCCGCGCGGGACGGCGATATAAACCGCTTCCTCGCATTCGCGAACCAGCCTGGCCATGATCGGGCGCGCCTTGCGCAGAAGCCCCATGCGGGAGAGCAGTTTCTGGCCGATTTCATAAGCCGAAAGGCCGAGCCGGTAGCGGTCGGAACCCTTTTCCTTTTCCACGTACCCGCGATTTTCGAAGGTGGCCAGATGTCTGAAGACGCTCATTTTGTGCATGCCAAGCCGTTCGCTCAGGCGTGCAATGCGAAACCCGTCCCCCTCGTCGCAAAGGGCCTCAAGAACATCCAAAGCGTTGTCAACGGACTGGATTGAATATGAGTTTTTTCCTTTGACCGACAATGGGTGGCTCCTGGATTTTCTCGGGGGATGACTCCCCGCGGTGTTTAAATGGGCTGGATGCGATCTGGAAAGTTGTTTTAAAAAATGTCGGATGGGACGATCCGACCGAAATTTGAGAAAAGATAATACACTGTTTTATTACTGTCAACAGGATTGTTAAAAAAAAATGCATTTCATGTGTAAGTTGTTGAAAAATAAAAATTAATTTCATTTCTTGCAGCGCCGTACGATAAGTTTCCGGATGGTTAAACTAAAACCTGGCGGGTGATCTTAATCTTCTTAAAAGAAAGAAACGCTATTTTGCAAGGAAATATAAACTATTGTTTTACATGGCCGGACGGAACCCGTTCTTAAAGAAATGGTGTATGGTCGATATTCTGGGCGTGGCCGAGGGGGGGGCTGGCGGAAAGAGGAGGGGCGAGGGCGCGAACCGTTTCCGGCGGGATTCTCAGATGCGATCGGTGCCGAGGTAGTAGCCCAGGTACCCCAGCTTGGAAGAGATAATATTGCTCGCTTCCTTAAGAGAGGGCAGGATGTCGTCCTGAATTCTCTCCGGAGACATGCGGAAGGAGGGGCCTACCAAACACAGGCAGCCGGGTATTTCGCCGTCGGTGTCGAACAGGGGCACCGCCAGATTCACCACCCCCTCTCCCAGGGGGCCGCCATTTTCGAGGCAGAAACCCTGCCGGCGAATCAGCAGCAATTCTGCAGGGGCAACCGGACAGGGGGGCGAGAAAGGCTTGCCGCTGGGTGGTTTGGGCTCTTCCGGTAGCGAGTGGGCGAGAATCACTTTGCCTGCGGCATTGCTTGCCAGGGGATAGCGATTGCCCAAAAAGGAGACGATTTTTACTTGCTGGCTGGTGTCGACCATGTCGAGAAAGAGAATCTCGTCGTTTCTTCGCAGTCCGATGTAAACTGCCTCGTTGCACTGCCGCACCAGGCGTTCCACTACCGGCCTGGCCTTTCGCAGCAGGCCCATGCGGGAGAGAAACTTCTGGCCCATTTCATAAGCCGAAAGGCCCAGGCGGTATTTACCCGAGCCTTTCTCCCGTTCGACATAGCCTCGATTTTCAAAGGTGGCCAACAGCCGAAAAATGCTCGTTTTATTCATGCCGAGCTTTTCGCTCAATTGTGAAATCCTGAATTCCTCGCCCTCTTCGCAGAGCGCTTCCAGCACCGCCAGGGCGTTCTCAACCGACTGAATGGAATAAGATTCTTTACCGCGTCCGGGCAACGGAGAATTCCTTGGCATGGCGACGATCCCCTCGTAAAATGGCGGCAAGCGTTTTCCTGACGGCCCGCAAAAGAAACAAGATGCATTTCGGATATTGGTAATACAGCGTTTTATTTTTGTCAATCACAATCGTAGGATATTCCGCGTGATTGACAAGGGAAAACGATAGCCAGCGTCTATCTGGCCGAATGTTTATTGTCCAGCGGTAGCGAAAAATCGTTTTACCGAAAGGAATTTTTCTCAGATGAGGTGTATTCGGGAGTTGGCGCTGGAGAAGGGAAGTTTTTGTCACCTGTGTTTTATTTAAAGATGCATGCTGGCCGCTTTTGGAAGGACTGTTTCCAAACACCTGGATGCGTGGCAAGTCGGGGGGGAGGAGAGGCAGGCTTTTTTGCTGGCGGGGGGTTGCCGGATGTGGTAATTACACCACGCGTTCAAAAGGGAGTTCCGCCATGTTCAAGCTGACTGAAAAAGGCCGCGGCATCCGTGACATGTTCGATGCCATCGCCCCACGCTACGATCTGCTGAATCGGCTGCTGTCGCTGGGCATTGACCGGCACTGGCGGCGCATTGCCGTGGCTCAGCTGCGGGTGCCGCCCGGCGGAGCCGTGCTGGATATCGCTACCGGCACCGGCGATGTGGCGCTGGAAATTGCCGCCCGCACCCCCGACTCGGTGCGCATTGTCGGTGCGGATTTTACCCAGGGGATGCTGGTGCGGGGCGCCGAAAAGATCGCCGGATCGCGCTGGCGGCGGCGGATTGCCCTGGTCAATGCCCCCTGCGAGGCGTTGCCGCATCCGGATCGCTGTTTCGACGGAGTGACTATCGCCTTCGGCATCCGCAACGTGGTGGACCGGTCCGCCGGACTGCGGGAGATGTGGCGGGTGCTTCGTCCCGGCGGCCGGGCGGTGATTCTTGAGTTCTCCAATCCGCGCAGTCTCCTGTTTAAAAAAATCTATCACTTCTATTTCCGCCGGCTGCTGCCGCTGATCGGCGGTCTCTTCTCAAAGCGCAGCGCTTATCAGTACCTCCCCGATTCCGTGATCGAATTTCCGGACCGAGAAGCATTCAAGGCGATGATGGCCGAGGCGGGTTTCAGCGCCTTGCGGCATCGGGATCTCACCTTCGGCATCGCCACCATCTATGTCGGCGAGCGCACTGGCGAAGCCCTGTAGTATAATACATATTAAACAATCCGGTTTGCTCGGGGAGGCGGGGATGAAACAGGCGCTGCTGATCATCGACATGCTGAACGATTTCGTGCGGGAAGGCGCGCCGCTGGAGGTGCCGAAAGCCCGGGCCATTGTCCCCCGCCTGCAAGCGCGTCTGGCGCAGGCGCGCCGCACAGGCCAGGCGGTGATTTATCTGTGCGACGCCCACGCTCCGGATGACCGGGAGTTCGGCCGTCTGGGCTGGCCGCCGCACGCCGTTCGCGGCAGCGTCGGCGCCCAGGTGATCGAGGAACTGGCGCCGGCGGAAGGGGAGAAGATAGTGCGGAAAACCAGCTATTCCGGTTTCTACGCTTCCGATCTGGGCGAGGTGCTGCGCCGGTTGCAGCCGGAAGAGCTGCTATTGACCGGTTGCGTCACGAATATCTGCGTTTTTTATACGGCAGCCGAGGCGGTGATGCGCGACTATCGGGTGCGGGTGCCCGCCGACTCGGTGGCTGCTCTGGATGAGGAAGACGGGGAATTCGCCCTTCGGCAAATGGAAAAAGTGCTGGGGGTAAACGTCGAACGCTGAGCCGTTATTTTTCCTGCACCAACGCCCCGGCATCCTCGATCAATCGGCCGGGAAGATTAAGGACGCGGCGAAAAATGCCGAAAACCTTCTCCGAAACCATGTTGATCGGCACCGGCTGGACCTCGGCGCGATCCGGATGTCCGTGAACATGAAACTGGGCGGTTATCAGCGCCTTCTCCTCGCCCGTCAGCAGCCAGCCGGCGACGGGAATGTTGGTCACGATCCTGTCCACCGTTCCCAGCGGCTTGATGCCCATATATAAATCCAATTCTTCCTCAATCAGGTTCAAATTGCCGATCAACGAAAGATTCATTGCCCGGCTGTCGATGAATAAATCTTCGGTGGATAAAACGCCGGCCCGAAGAATGAAATTGCCGGCAAGAAGGTCGAAGGGCATTCCTTCGCGGGCCATATCCGGCAACTGCCAGGTCAGAATTTGCGACACGTTCAACACCGAGAACACCCTGCCGAGAATCTTGAACTTGCGCAGCACCCCCTCCTTGGTTGCAATACTGAACCCGCCCAGGGACGACGGCAGAAAGTCATCGCCGATTAAACCCTCCAAGTAAAAATCGCCGTCCAGCGAGCCGGTAATTAATCCTTCTCTCTTCAGTACCTGCTGGTAGACAACGGACGCGTCGACTTTCTCCAGATGCCCGGAGGTGCGCAGCAGCGGTGCGGAATCGGTAAATTCCACCGCCACCCGGCTGTCGCAAGTGCCGGGGCCGACGCTGAAGCGCAGCGGAAAAATATTCAGCAAGCCGTTTTTGTAGCGGATTTCCCCCTTGGCCTGCTGGAACTGCAGACCGCTGAAAAGGCCTTCGCCGACTTTGGCGCGAATTTGCACGGTGAGGCCACTTCGTTCCTTCGCATCGGCGGCGGCATTGAGTTCAGGGTCCGCGTCGGAACGGGCGGAATCGGTCTCGGGCGGTTGCTGCCAAAGCGCGATAACCTCGTCGATATCGGCCTGTTTGGCCTCGATGTCGAGTTCCACCCGTGGCACGGGGGCAAAAGCAACCCTGCCCCGTACGCTGGCGGCGGTGCCGCCGTCCAGGCGCACGGTGGCTGGAGCGAAGTCGATCCCTTCCCGATCGATCAGCAGGTGCGCATCCAGATCGCGCAGGAACTGCCTGGAGGAGAAAATCAGCTCATCGGCGCGGATGCTGTCGGCGCGCACATGGAAAGCGGCTTGCGGCGCCGGCGAGGTGGTAAAAGTGCCGGAAATTGTAATTGGCGAGGCGCCGAGGAGGGCGGATATCTCCCTGCTTTCCGCCAGGTCTCCGGCAATCTTCACACTTCCGTTGATGTTTTGGATGCTGGCAAGATGCGGCCCGAGGTATGCGCCGACTTGGCGCAGGCGAATGCGCCCGTGCCGGTTCTTTATCCGGCCCCCGCTGCCCGCCAGTTCGTAATGGGCCTCGATGGCGCCACGACTTTGCAGCATGGCCAACGGCGGCAGAAAGGTTTGCAATTTCTCCAGATCGAGGCGGGAGAGGTCGAGTGCCAGGGAAAAATTCCCCTCACCCGCCCGCTCCAGTTCGCCCTTGGCGCGAATCTCCAGGGGGGCGAAATGCAGGCGGGCGCGTCGGAGTTCCAGGCGGGCGGGGGTGACCGCGCCGGTGACGGCAATTTCTCCGGCCAGGCCCGCCGGTTTGACGACTATCGCATCCCAGCGCGCGTGCATTTGGTGCAAATCCGCTTTGGCGGAAAAATCCAGCTGTTGCCAGTCCCCGGTCAGGCTGCAAGAAATCGGCAGCGTACCGGTGGCGATAAGTTGCTGTGGACGCCGCCCCGCCGGAACTTCGTCCAACAGGCGTTCGGTTGCGAATTCCCCCCTGATTTCCGCGGTGACGTTCGCTCGGGAAGACAGGGGATTTTCGATGGTCCCGGCGAAGTGCAACGGCGCGTCAAGGAGCTTGGCGGCGCCGTCCAGTTGCAACAGGTCCTGCGCGAAAACGCCGGTCAGAGAGAGTTCGGTGAGCAGTTTGTCCTTCTCCTGCCAAGTGAGGTCATGCACGGCAAAAGAGGCTTGCACCGGAAGATTTTCGCCGCCGGAGCACAGGGCGGAGGAGGGGCCGGCGAAATGGATTTTTTCAAGTTCCAGTTCGCCGCCGGTTAGTTGCTGTTTCAGGCGCGCCGCCGTGGGTCCGTCGGGGAGAAAGCGCACCAGTTTCACCAGGGGCAGGGCGGGGGCGGTCAGTGTCGCTTCCAGCCAATCGGACTCACCCTGGCGACGCCAGAGCCCTTCGGCATGGGCGCTCAGACCGTCCGCGGCAACCGTGACCTCGCGCACCCGTTGCGTTCCGGCTTTCTCGGCCCATGCGCCGGCAATCCGAAGATTGTCAATGGCCAACGGCGCCCGGTACCAGAGGGGAAAATCGACGCGCAGGTCTTCACCGGTTATTTCCCCCTCTACTTCCAGGCCGGCGGCCGGCGAGCCGGTCAACTGCGCTCCGAACGAAACTGTTCCCGAGGCATCATTGACCTCGGGGAAAAAATGCTTCTGCAACAGGTCTAATTCAACCCCGGCGATCTTTACTCCGAGGCGGAAGGCGCTTTGGCGCCAGTCGCTGGCGGGCGTTATCTCCCCGGCCAGGCTGAGTTTCGCCGGGGCGCCGCTCTGCCGCAGTTGGCCGGCCACAGTCAGCCACGTCGGCCCTCCGGAGGCCAGATGGAGCAATCGCAATTGCACGCGTTCCAACGTCAGGACGTGCGGATGCTCACCAGCGCGGCGGTCTTCCAGAGTCAGGAGGCCATTTTTTATGACGAAATTCTTGATGCCGGCAAATACCCGTCGGATATCGGGAATGGCTTCGGCTTTGGCCGCTTCACCTGCCGACGGCGCTACCAGGCGCAATCGGGGTTCGACCAGGAGAATATCGGAGAAAACAATCTTGCCCTGCAGCAGGGGGGCAAACTCGATCCGCAAAACCAGGCGCCCGGCGTCCAACGACCAGAGATCCGCCGGGGCGGGGGGGATTTTTATGGCGGTGAATGAAAACGCAAGCCCATGGCGCAGGCTCAAATGGGCTTCGCCCAGGGAAATGGGACGAGCAAGTGCCAGAGAAATTTCTTCCTGCGCCTGCTCCCGGTAGCGATTGAGATCGAACGTAGCGATGAAAACGGCCGCGATGACCAATACAGCGAAAAACAGAATGCCTGTGGCGGCGATTATAGGGTGGCGACGCAGCATGGAGTCCATCATCTCTGAAGTGATCGGCCAGTATACCGATTTTCCCCGTCGGAAGACACCGCGGATTCAATTGGCCATGGTCACTTATTGCGGCAATCGGGAGGAAGGATGGCAAGAAAGGCGGATAGCGCCGCCGGCAGGGGGCACTCTATCGCAAGCGCCGAACCATCGAAGGGATTCTGCAGGGCCAGATAACGGCAGTGCAGGAACAGTCTCTCCAGCCCGGGCGGTTGTGGTCCCCGGTACCGCCGGTCGCCGGCCAGCGGATGGCCGATATCGGCAAATTGCCGGCGGATCTGGTGCGTGCGGCCGCTGTGCAACGCCAATTGCAGCAGGGAGAAGTCGCCGTGGATCGCCAGGCGCCGATATTTGGTCAAGGCCGCTTTCCACTTCCCCTTGGCGGGCACCGGAGCGGCGAGCTGGCCGGTTTCCGGCAGACGGCCGGCCGCAAGCGCCAGGTAGATTTTCTCCACTTGCCCGGCCATGAACACTTTTCCCAGAGCGGCTGTCGCCTGACGCCCCTTGCCGAAAATTACCGCTCCCGATGTGGCGGCGTCGAGTCGATGCACGGGCGCCAACAGGTATTTTTCTTTGCGCTGCCGGATGGTTTCCTGCAGCCGGTCGGTCAGATTGTCGTCATGCCCCTGGCCGCGATGAATGGCCAGCCCCGCCGGTTTGTCGACAATCAGAATTTCCCGGCTCTCAAATAAAATATGCGGTTTGGCTGCCGAAGCTGCAAGCAGCTCTTGCAGACGCCGGCTGTCGGAGAGGAATAATCGGTCTCCCTGCCGCACCGGTTCCGCTTCGGTAAGGGCGATCCCTTCCCGGCGAACCTTGCCCTTCAGCAGCAATTGCCGAAGATAGCCGGTCGGCGCGGCCGGAATGTGCAGCGCCAAACTTTCCAGCGCCGCCTGTTCGCCTTCGGTCGTAATACGGATTTCAATCATGGCGGCATCATACCCCGGTTGCGGCAGGCCGGCAATATGGGTGGCGCTCCGGTATAAATTCTTTACACCTCCGGGGGAGCTTGCTAACATGCGCGGCCATTGATCTTTTCTGGTATTCCCCCGGTGGAAAATTGTATTGCCGATGAAAATTAAACGGGTCGATATCGTCGGGTTCAAATCTTTCGTGGATAAGGTCTCCCTTGATTTTCAGGAGGGAGTGACCGCCATTCTCGGACCGAACGGCTGCGGCAAAAGCAATATCGTCGATGCCATTCGCTGGGCCATGGGGGAGCAGAATGCCAAAAATCTGCGCGGCCGCTCCATGGAAGATATTATTTTCGGCGGCAGTGAACGGCGCAAGCCGCTCGGCATGGCCGAGGTGTCGATCGTTTTTGCCAATGAAGATGGACTGTCGCCACCGGCTTTCCGGGATTATCCCGAAATCATGATCACTCGCCGCCTGCATCGTAGCGGGGAAAGCGAGTATCTGCTGAATAAAACCTCCTGCCGCCTGTTGGATATCTCCGAACTGTTCATGGACACCGGTGTCGGCGCCCGTGCTTACTCGATCATCGAACAAGGCAAGATCGGCATGATCCTCAATGCCAAACCGGAGGATCGTCGTTTTCTCATTGAGGAGGCGGCCGGTGTCACCAAGTTCAAGTCCCGCAAGAAGTCGGCCCTGCGCAAGATCGAGGGCACCCGGCAGAATCTGCTGCGGCTGGGAGACATTATCGCCGAGGTGCGCCGGCAACTCGGCAGTCTCAAGCGCCAGGCGCAACGCGCTGAGCGCTTTCGTGCGTATCGGGAGGAGTTGCGGGGGATCGAAACCCGCTTCGCCCGGGAAAAGTACCGGGAATTACAAAGTGCGGCGGCCGAAGCGTCCCATCAGGAGAATGCGCGGCAGCAGCTGCTGGCCGCAGTGGCGGCCCAGTTGGCCGAGGGCGAAGCCGTCCTGGAAGAACTTCGACTGCAGCAGTCCCTACGGGAAAAGGAAGTCACCCAGGGGCAGGAGAAGATCTTTCATCTCTCCTCTGAATTGCAGAAAGTGGAAGGAAACCTCGAATTAGCCGCTCGCGAACTCGAACATCTCGCCCGGCAGCGGGAGCGGTTGGCTGCCGAACGAGAGGAGGTTGCGCAACGGCAGATCGCTCTGGAGAAGGAGGAATCCGGACTGCGGGAAAGCCAGTCGGGATTTGGCGCCGACCTGGAGGCGGAAAGCAGGCATCTGGCCGAAGGGGAGGTCTGCCTGGAGGAATTTGCCGGTCGCGAGCAGGAGTTGGACAATCATCTGGAGAGCTCCCGCCGTTCGCTTTATGAGCTGCTGACCGAATTGTCCCGCCTGGGGTCCCGCCATGAAGAACTTCTGCGGCGGGATCAGGCCCTCGCCGAGCGCAGCTCACGCAGTCGGTCGGAAGCGGTTGCCGGGCGCGAACAGCTGACCTTGGCGCAGGAACGGATTGCTGCTCTCGAAGGCGATTTGGAAGGTTTTCGGCAACGGCAGGCGGTGCTGCGTCAGGAGCGCGAAGCGTTGCAGGAAACCCTTTTACGCGTGCGCCGGGAAGTGGAGGAGAATGAAAATCGCCTGCTGGCGCGCCGCGAGGAATTCAACCGACAGCGCTCCCGTCTCGAGTCCCTGCAGCAGCTGGAAACGACCCTCGACGGCTATGGGCGCGGGGTTCGGGCGCTTCTGGAGAATCCCGATTTTCATCGCCGCTTCACCGGGGTGGTAGCGGACGCTCTCGATGTTCCCGCCCGCTATGAAGTTGCTGTCGAGGCGGTTCTGGGCGATCGCCTGCAGACCCTGCTCGCCGGAAATGTGACGGATATCCGGCAAAGTCTCGAATTTTTGCGCGTGGCGGAAGGACGTTGCAGTTTTCTCCTCCCCAAGGCCGGCCCATCAGCCCCAGAACCGATCCCGGTATCCGGGCAACGTTTGGCCGAGCTGATTCAGGTGGAGTCCACCCATGCCGCGGCCATTCGCGGTCTGTTTGCCGGGGTTTTCCTGGTGCAATCCCTGGAGCCGTTTTACGCCGAGCCCCCGCCGGCTGGAACCGTCATGGTCACCGAGGCGGGTGAAATCCTCTCGGGAACGGGTGAAATCGCCGGCGGTGGCAGGCAGGGGCTGGATCAGGGGTTACTGCATCGGAAACGGGAAATGAAGGAACTGGCCGGACACGTCGAACGGCTTTCCGGCGAAGTCGTGGCGCTCCAGGAGATTCGCCTGGAGCTTCGGGAGGAGATCGCCGCAACCGAAGAATTGTTGCGGGAGGCGGAAGCCGCGTTGCACCGGAAAGAATTGAAGATCATCGACAGCGAAAAAGATCGCCAGCGGCTGCGGCAGGAAGAAGATCGGCTGCTGGATAAACTGGAGGTTCTCAACCTCGAGGACGATCAACTGCACGGCGAGAAAGAAGAGTTGCATCGGCAACTGGCCGAAGTTGCCCAAGGACAACTCGAACGCGAACAGCGCAAAGGGGATTTGGAGGGGACGGTTGCTCGCCTGCAGGAAGAAATTCAGGTTTTGCGGCGGGAAACCGGCGTGGTCCGCGAAAGGGTTGTTGCGCTGAAGGTGGCCGTAGCCAGTATTCGCGAGAGGGAGGAGGCGAGCCGGAAGAACCTGGAGCGTCTCGGTCATTTGCGCAAGGATTTGCAAAATCGTTTGCTCTCGGCAAAATCCCGCGAGGCCGAGGGGGAGGAGGAGCAGGCGCGCCTGCTGCGCCAACGCGAACGTCTGCAGGCCGAACTGGAGGTGCTTTTTCGCCGGCGCGAAGAAGAAAAGTCCCGGCTTGACCGGCACAGGGATGTTTTTGAAGCCGTCGGCGGGCAAGTGGAAGCTCAGGAGGAGGCTCTCAAGGTGCTGCGCACCCGGGTCAGCCAAGCGCGGGAAGAATTGACGACCTTGCAACTGCGGGGCCGGGAGTTGGTTCTGGAGATCGACCATCTGAACCAGAGTGTCGGCGAACGCTATCGCATCGATTTGGCTCAGGAGGTTGCCGAAGAAGCAGATTTCGACCCGTCCGGGGCGGAAAATCGTTTGCGCGATCTGCGGCGGTTGATCGACGATATCGGCGAAGTAAATCTGACCGCCATCGACGAATATCGCGAGTTGGAGGAGCGTTATCAGTTTTTATCGACCCAGCAGGAAGATCTGCGGCAATCCCTGGAGGGCTTGCAGGCGGCTATCGGCAAAATAAACCGCACGACCCGCAAGCGCTTCAGCGAGACTTTCGATCGGGTCAATAGTCAATTTCGGGAAGTTTTTCCCCGCCTGTTCAACGGCGGCAAAGCCGAGTTGCAGTTGACCGATTCGGAAGATCTGCTGGAGACCGGGATCGACATCATCGTCCAGCCGCCGGGGAAAAAGCTGCAGAGCGTCAATCTGCTCTCTGGTGGCGAGAAGGCACTGACTGCGGTAGCGCTGATTTTCTCAATTTTCATGATCAAACCATCCCCCTTCTGCATGCTGGATGAGGTGGATGCTCCTTTGGACGATGCCAATATCGGCCGATTTAATGACATGATTCGAGAAATGTCGGCTATTTCGCAGTTCATTATAATTACCCACAGCAAACGTAGCATGGAAGTGGCCGACACCCTCTATGGTATTACCATGGAAGAACCGGGCATATCCAAAATGGTTTCGGTGCGGATGAATGATTTCGCCGCCTGAGGCGAGAAGGCAGGAGGCAAAATGTCATTTCGACCAGTTCTGAACGACTTAATGCAGAAAGTGCCGGGCGCGCAAGGGGTGATTCTGGCCGATTGGGAAGGCGAGGCCGTCGATCAGGCCGCCCGCATTGACGATTATCAACTGCAGGTCTTTGGTGCGCATAAGGGAATTGTCCTGACCAACCTGCGCGAAGTGGTCCAGCGCGACGGCGAGGACCACCTGCGGGAGATTGTCATCACGACCGAAAAGAACAAGTTCCTGGTGTTGCCGATCACTAAAGACTATTTTTTGCTGATGTTGCTGGAACGCGGCAGCGTTCTCAGCCGCGCGCTTTTTGCCGCCCGGACTTGCGTGCAGCGCCTGTACCCGGAAATCGCCTGAAATAAATGCCGGAAGGAGATTTTGCCCGAATGGAATGGTTATCCCGCTGGATGGAGCGATTGGCCGAGTTGCTGGTTCACGTCGGCATTCCCGAACAATACCGCCTCTCCGCCGCCTGGATTCTTGTCTTCGTCCTTGCTACTTTTTTGATTCTGCTTGTCATTCTGGTTCTTTTGCGCATTTCGCGCCGGCGCCTCGGCGCTCCGCCAAAAGAGGAAACGCCGCCAGCGCAAGCACCGGAAACGGCAGCCGAGGAAGAGATTTCTCCAGCCGAAGAACTTGAAACGGCCGCGGAGATTGCTCCCGCTCCCGTCGCCGCGCCCGAACCAAAAGCGCCGGTCAGTCTTCTGGAGCGGATGCGTTCAGGTCTGGCAAAAACCCACTCGACGTTGGTCGGACGCATCGATGCCCTGCTGGGCGCGAGCAGCAGGATAGATCAGGCGCTGTTGGAGGAACTGGAGGAGATTCTGATCGGCGCCGATTTTGGCATGAAAACCACTCAGGACTTGATGCGCTCGCTGGAAAAGCGCCTGGCGCGCAGTGAAGATGCAAATCCTTCCGTGCTGCGGCTCTGGCTTAAGGAGGAGATTCGGGCGCGTCTGCGGCTCGAGTCGGCGCCCCTTGAAACGGCCAAGTCCACGCCATTTGTATTGATGGTTGTGGGTGTCAACGGCGTGGGGAAAACAACGACCATCGGCAAACTGGCCTGGCAATTCGTCAATTCCGGGAAAAAGGTTGTTCTGGGCGCCGGCGATACCTTCCGCGCCGCAGCGGCCGAGCAATTGACCATCTGGGGCGAACGCAGTGGGGCCGAAGTTGTCCGGCACGCCGAAGGGGCCGATCCGGCGGCGGTGGCTTTCGATTCGGTCAAGGCCGCTGTCGCTCGGCACGCCGACATGCTTATTCTGGATACGGCCGGTCGCCTGCATACAAAAGTAAATTTGATGGAGGAATTGAAAAAGGTGCGCCGGGTTCTCGATCGCGAAGTCGCCGGGGCGCCGCACGAGACACTGCTGGTGCTGGACGCCACGACCGGTCAGAATGCTTTGGTGCAGGCCCGCTTGTTCAAGGAAGCCGTAACCGTAACGGGAATTGTCTTGACCAAGTTGGATGGCACCGCTCGCGGCGGCATGATCGTTGCCATTGGCAGTGAACTTGGGCTCCCGGTGCGCTATGTCGGCATCGGCGAAGGCTTGGAAGACTTGCGCCCCTTCGATCCCGATCTTTTTGTCGAGGCGCTGTTTCAGAATGGTGGAACAGCTTGACTTTAACACCACTTTTCCATTAGCATCGACGGCATTATGTCAGAATTCGGGGTGCCGATGAATTTAGATCTTGTGCAGAAACTCGAGGAGAAAATAGACCAGCTCCTTGCCAGGAATCATCAACTGGCCGAAGAATGCCGCAATCTGCGGGCTGGACACCACGACCTTCTGGCGGAGCGCGAGAGGTTTCGCGCTGAACTCGACCGTATCCTGGGCAAACTGGATCAGTTCGACAGGGAAGGTTCTTGAAGCGGCCCATCCAGGTTACGGTTCTTGGGCAACCTTACACCGTTCGCACCGAAGCTTCCCCCGCGGAAGTGCACGCAGTTGCCGCGTATGTCAATGATCGGGTCGCGGAAATCATTGCCAACGGACAGACGGTGGATACTCTGAATGCCGCAGTGCTTGCCCTGATGAATATGAGTGGTGATTACCTGCGCTCCTCAAAAAAACTGCAGCATTTATTGACGCGACTGGATACCGAACTGCCGGCGATCGACCCGGCGGGGAAAAAAGAGTAAATGCCGGAAATTGCTGCCGGCCAACTTGGCTTGATCTCTGCGGAGATTTTTAGATAGATTGGAAAAGGTTAAGTCGCTTGTTTTTTAAGCGCTTTTGCGGTTCGGGGGTGCTTGTTCCCATGGTGTCGGCCGATAATGCGGCAGACGGTTCTGACTCCCCAATAACAGGACTTTCAAGTTATTGACGCCGGTTTGCTGCCGGCAACAGACGAAACCACCGAATCCCATCGCTTTTGCGATTTTGCTGCTCCCTCCTATCTTCCTTTCCCGATGGAGATCACCGCGACCGGGGGTCTCTGCCATGCTCAAAACACTCCTCCGGAGCAAAATGCTTGCCCGTCGGCGACAACTGGCGACCGATCGCTGTTTGGCGTGGAGCTTGCGGATTCAACAAGCTCTTGCGGAATTGCCTGAATTTGTTTCGGCGAGCGCGATAGGCCTCTATAGCTCTGTCGGCAACGAAGTGTTTACCGAAGAGCTTTTCCGTTCAGGGCAAGGAAAAAAAATTGCTTATCCCCGAGTGCTCGGGAACGATCTGGAGTTTGTGCAGATCGCCAGTCTGGGTGAGCTGTGTCCCGGCACATTTGGCATTCTGGAGCCGATAGGGAGTAATGTGGTGTCTGTGGCTTCTCTCGATCTGATCGTTGTTCCCGGAGTGGCTTTCGACCTTTCAGGACATCGCCTCGGCTACGGAAAAGGATTTTATGACCGGGTTTTGCATGACCCGGAGCGAGGGACGGTGGCCGGCCTCGCGTTTGAGCGGCAGCTGGTTGAAGCGTTGCCAGCCGAACAACATGATATCCGGATGGATCTGGTGATTACCGAAAACCGTCTGCTCCGGTTTGACCGACAATCGCCGAACGTATTTCAACATTATTTCCACGGAGGACCCGGACGTTGAAAATAGAAATAATATTTTTTCTACTAATTGCCGTGGCCTTGGGGTCCGGAGTGTTTATTGGCGTTTTGTTGCGCCGAAAACTGACGGAATCCCGTCTTGCCGATGCCAACCTGGTGGCTACCCAGGTGATTGAGGAGGCGAAGAAAGACGCCGACAACATCCGCAAGGAAGCGATTATCCAAGCCAAAGACACCGTTCTCGAAGCAAAAACCGATTGGGAGCAGGAGTCACGGGAACTGCGGCGGGAGATTCTGGCGCAGGAGAAGAGACTGCTGCAAAAAGAAGAGAATCTCGATCGGAAGGCCATCCAGGTCGATGCCAAAGAGGAAGAAGTCGGCAAACTGGAAAAACGGTTTTTGCAGGAGGAGGAAAACCTGCGAGGCCGGGAAAAGGAAGTGGCCCGTGCTCTTGATGAGCAGCTGCAGCGGCTGGAACATATTTCTGGAATGAGCAGCGAACAGGCGAAGAATCTGATCATGGAAAGCATGCTCAGCGAAGCGCGGCACGATGCCGCAAAAAGCATCAAGCAGATCGAGGAGGAAGCCCGGGAAAACGCCGAAAAAAAAGCGAAGGAAATTCTCTCCCTCGCCATTCAGCGTTATGCGGGAGATTATGTTGCCGAGAAAACCGTCAGCGTCGTCCCTTTGCCCACCGACGAAATGAAGGGACGGATCATCGGCCGTGAGGGACGTAACATTCGGGCGATTGAAGCGGCAACCGGTATTGACCTGATTATCGACGACACCCCGGAGGCGGTCATCATCTCCGGATTCAATCCGGTACGGCGGGAAGTGGCGCGAATATCGCTGGAGCGGTTGATTGCCGATGGCCGCATTCATCCGGCGCGTATCGAGGAGGTTGTCACCAAGGCAACGGAAGAGGTGGATAAGTCGATTCGCGAGGCGGGAGAGCAGGCCACCTTTGATGTCGGGGTGCACGGTATTCATCCTGAGATAATAAAGTTGGTGGGCCGTCTCAAGTACCGAACCTCTTACGGCCAAAACGTCTTGCAGCACTCGCTTGAGGTGGCTTTCCTCTGCGGCATCATGGCCGCCGAGTTGGGGCAGAATGTCAAACAGGCGAAGCGGGCCGGGCTGTTGCACGACATCGGCAAGGCGGTCGATCATGAAATCGAGGGGTCGCACGCCGTGATCGGCGCCGATCTGGCGCGCAAATACGGCGAGTCGCCGAAGATCGTCCATGCGCTGGCCGCTCATCATGAGGATGAAAAGCCGGACAGCATTCTGGCGGTTCTGGTGCAGGCCGCCGACGCCCTCTCGGGCGCTCGCCCCGGCGCGCGGCGGGAGATGCTGGAAACCTACGTCAAGCGGCTCGCCGATCTGGAGCGCATCGGAACCTCTTTTACCGGGGTGACCAACTGTTTTGCCATTCAGGCGGGCAGGGAAATCAGGGTTCTGGTGTCCAGCGATGAAATTTCCGATGCCCAGTCGCACATCCTGGCCAAGGATATTGCACGCAAGGTCGAGGACGAGATGACCTACCCGGGGCAGATCAAAGTCAATGTCATTCGCGAAACGCGGGCGACGGAATACGCCAGATAAGGATAGGGGAGTCGTTTGAAAATTCTTTTTATCGGCGACATCGTCGGTCGCACCGGGCGACAGGTTCTCTCCGCCCGTCTGCATCGGCTGGTTGACCGCCATCAGATAGACCTTGTTGTCGCCAATGGGGAAAATGCGGCCGCCGGTTTCGGTCTGACCCAGGATATTGCACGGGAGTTTTTCGACCTGGGGGTCGATGTCCTTACGTCCGGAAATCATATCTGGGACAAGAAGGACATCTCCAGCTACCTGCAGGAAGAAAAACGACTTCTTCGGCCCGCCAATTACCCGCCCGGTCTTGCCGGGCGGGGATGCGGCGTATTTGCCACCAGCGCCGGTATCGAGGTTGGCATCATCAATCTGGAGGGGCGGGTTTTTATGAACAACCTGGAGTGCCCCTTCCGGGTGGCCGACACCCTGATTGACCAGTTGCGCATACGCACGCCAATTATCCTGGTCGACTTTCACGCCGAGGCGACCAGTGAAAAAATCGCCCTCGGTTGTTATCTTGATGGCCGCGTTTCGGCTGTTGTCGGCACCCACACGCATGTGCAGACCGCCGATGAACGGATTCTCCCCGGCGGCACCGCCTATCTGACCGATGCCGGCATGACCGGCAGTCGCGATTCGGTTATCGGCATCCGCAAAGAACTCGCTATCGAGCGTTTTCTCACTCAACTGCCGGTCCGTTTCGAGGTTGCGAAAAAAGGCCCGATCCTCAACGGCGCCATTTTCGATATCGACGAGAATTCCGGTCGGGCAACAGGGGTGGAAAGGGTTCTGGAGGAAGTGGATCTGTAAGTTATCGCCCGCCGTTGCGGCGCGCGGGGTAGGGATATGAAATGAAATCAGTCAGTGAGCAGATGGCGATAATCCGGCGTGGCGCCGTGGAGATTCTGGTTGAGGCGGAACTGGAGGAAAAAATCGCCGGTTCGGTCAAGTCGGGAGTGCCGTTAAAGATCAAGGCGGGTTTCGACCCGACCGCTCCCGATCTTCACCTGGGCCATACGGTTCTCATTCAGAAGCTCAAGCAGTTCCAGGACCTCGGACATCAGGTCTGCTTTCTTATCGGAGATTTCACCGGCATGATCGGCGATCCCACCGGTAAGAACGAGACGCGAAAGCCACTTACCCGCGACCAGGTGCGGCAAAACGCCGAAACCTACAAGGAGCAGGTATTCAAGATCCTGGACCCGGCCAAAACCCGCATCGTTTTTAACTCCGAATGGTTGGGGGCGATGAGCGCGACCGGGTTGATTCAGTTGGCCGGCCGTTATACGGTTGCCCGAATGCTCGAGCGCGACGATTTTCACAAGCGTTTTACCTCCCAGCAGCCTATTGCCATCCACGAGTTTCTCTACCCGCTGATTCAGGGATACGATTCGGTGGCCTTGCAGGCCGACGTCGAACTCGGCGGCACCGACCAGAAATTCAACCTGCTGGTCGGTCGTGAGTTGCAGAAGCAGGAGGGGCAGCGTCCACAAACGGTGATCACCATGCCGCTGTTGGAAGGGCTTGACGGGGTTAATAAAATGAGTAAATCCCTTGGCAACTACATCGGCATCGACGAGTCGGCGAAAAACATCTATGGCAAAGTGATGAGCGTATCCGATCCGCTGATGGTGCGCTATTACGAGTTGCTCTCCGATATTGATTTGCCCTCTTTGCACAAGGTGCGTAGCGGGGTGCAAGGACAGCCGGACGGCCAACATCCGATGGAGAGTAAAAAAATGCTGGCCCGGGAGTTGGTTGCTCGTTTCCACGATGAGCCGGCGGCGCAGAAGGCCGAGGACGAATTTCTCCTGCAATTCAGACAGAAAGAAATTCCGGAGGATATTTCCGTCGTGGAGATTAAAGCTTCGGCGCCGGTCTGGATTTGCAAATTGCTTTTGGATGCCGGCCTGGTCGGTTCCAATGGCGAAGCAAGGCGCCTTATTCGGCAGGGTGGTGTGAGAATCGATGGGGAGAAAATCGACAACCCGGATTTGGAGGTGCCGCCGGAAGGGGCGGCAACCCTGCAAGCGGGAAAGCGTCGTTTTGCCCGCATCGAGTTTAGGTAAATCTAATTTTAAAGTTGTTGACGACCGGCGACGGTTCCCTTATATTGCCGCTTCTTCCGCACCGAGAAGAGGCGGCAAACGAAGAGCGGTCTTTGAAAACTAAATAGCAGATGTTCGAGATGGTTTAACGGGCAACACAGTCAAACCGAACAGAATCAAATTATACAGTTAACCAACTGGAGAGT
>Ga0172382_10004610_pt1 | contig 21039 bp, 9 predicted proteins | sample Leawel138RmetaG_FD_122245 | JGI IMG/M metagenome (GOLD analysis project Ga0172382, IMG submission 122245) | Leachate microbial communities from a municipal landfill in Southern Ontario, Canada - Leachate well 138R metaG | ecosystem: Engineered > Solid waste > Landfill > Unclassified | place... | reverse complement strand
GACGTTGCAAACAAGGTAGTCTCGGATCTGTATAAGGAAAAACGGAATACTTTTGCTCACATCGATTTCAATAAGTCTCACCTGAACATGACAGGAAGCACCCGGTCCATCTTAAAGGAAGCAGGCGATCTCCTGATCAATCTTTCACAGCCAGTTAGCATTAACTGGACGTGGGCAGACAACCGTGGTGGGACGAAATACTTGCGCAAGTGCTTAGTCGATCATCAGGCACTTCGGGTGACAAGCGTTGAAGGAGACGACCGCTACCTTGAGCCGGAAAAAGATATGGCTAAATTCCGCGCATCTTTCCCGGCATACGCGAAACTATTGAGTGAACTTGCCATTCTTGAACACAGTGGTCCCAAAAATCTTAGCACATTCCTGGAACCTCTTTTTGAGGAATATGGGCAAGGGGAATTAGCGGTGACGTTGATGCTCTTGTTAGCACGTCGCTTTTTCGGGGACGGCTTGCGTTTCAAGCGCGATCTCAACAATCTTGCGGATATTCAATTTGCCATCACTGAAGATATGTTGTCTTTGGTCCAAGGGCAAAATGGTCAGACTGTTGTTTTCCTCGAGCCGGTGAGCGAGCAGGAAAAAGAATATTTCGCTAAGGTAACTCAGATTTTTTCAGACCAACAAGCGCCGGCCGGCAAAGCCTACACGATCAGTGAAGCCTTTAAAGCCATTACCAATTGGTGGTCAAACTTGCCAATCATTGCCCGTTCAACAACTTTTCACACGGGCGATCGAAAGACGCTCGCAGAGTTATTCAGCCAAGCAAAAACACGTGATCCTTTCCGCTTTATCAAGTACGATCTTCTCAGCGTACTTGGGCAAGAACCAGGCATTGCTCTGACAGAAAATATTGTCGAGCGAGTTGAAACCAAACTCAAGGAATTCAAGGATCGAACTGAAGCAATTAAGCAAGAAGTAGAGGATCAAGTCTTGACCAAAGTTGCGGATCTGTTCGGTTTGACCTCAACGCTGGACGTTGATATCCGAGACGCCTTTAAGTTCTGGTATAACAACTTAGGTCCTTCTCAACGAGATCAATACGGTCTGTGGCACAATAATGACAGCAAGCCGTTAATTAAATACACGGCTTACACGGACATTCGCACGCTGCTATTTGAAACGCTCCCTGAGGCATACTCACTGGAAAAAATTAGCAACTGGTCTACTGATGACTCTTCAGTCGTAGTCCAGCGCATTCAAGCTGGAATGAAGCACATTGAAATCCATGGCCCGAACGTCGAACTTCCACTCTTAAAATATGAGAACGCGCTCTCTCAGCGAAAAAACCAAGTTACTTACCAAGGCACACTTGTCATACATGCGGAAACAGAGGATGGGGCAGGGGTTATCTACTATACCGTAGACGGCTCTGATCCCACCTCAAGTGATCAGCAGCAGAGGTTGAATCCCGGTGACACTTTGACAATCAAAGGAAACCGAAAAGTAAAACTGGTTGTGGCGGATGGGCATGGTAATTACAGCGCGGTGCAAACAGTTGAGGCGATCGATGAGCTGGAGAAGCACAAGATCGTCCGATCCTTAAACTATAACGCCTACGAAGAAGTTGTCACCTTCGTGTTTCCAATCAGCAAAGCTGCTGCCAGGACGACAATCTCGTCCTTGTTGTCGGAGTTAGTCAAATCCAATATTTACTCGGGAGATGAACTGCAGGAAGAAATATTTCGTGCTTTGGATGAACTTGGTAAGTAATATTTCTTTGGAATAGATTGAGCCGCCAACGAGAAAGTTAATGAGAAACAGCAAAGGAAACCACAATGCCCTCTTATTATCACGATGAAATGCTCTTTTCAGAGATCTACCTCGAGGAAATCACCCAGGAGGTTGAAACCGCTGACCTGCTCGCGGCTCTAAAAGTTATCACTGAGTATCGCGACTTCGCGGATAAGAGCACTCTCAAAGGGTGGAAAGAATCTTATGTGCATGAGGTGCTTGCGGCATTGGGTTTTTATGCCAAATCCAAGAACGAGTCTCTGACTGAGCTGTATCCAATCGGCAGCGGGGATGGGAAGCCGCTTTCTTTATGTTACATCGTTCTGCCGGATGAGAGCCTGGACAATACCATCATCGGGCGCAACTGGGCCGAGAAGATCATCCGAGCGCAGCGCGAAAACGATCTGCAGTGGGGGATCCTTACCAACGGCAAGCAGTGGCGGATCTACCACCAGGATGAGCCTACGCCTTATGAAACTTACCTTGAAATTGATCTCGAAGCGATCATGAAAGATAAGGCAAAAGATGCCTATCAGCTCTTTCATAAATTTATGAAGGCTGAGAATTTCACCCATAACGAAGAGGGTAAGTGTCAGTTTGACCTTTTCAAGAAAGAATCGCAGGATAAGATCGACTACATCGAAAAAGAGCTTGCCAAAGCCCTCAAGCAACGCGAAGAAGGCGGCAAAGGTGTGCTCTCAGACCTGTGCATGGGCTATGTTGAAGCGCTGCGCAGCCGCGGTGAAACCAATTTGGACGATGAGGAACAGCGTAAAACGATCTATCACAGCGCAATGCTCTACATGTTTCGGCTGCTTTTCCTCTTCTATGCCAACGCTCGCGGTCTGCTAAGCGATGACAATCACGTTCTGTTTGAGAGAATCGAAACTGAATGCCGCGCTCGCTTTGAGAGCGCCGGATCTGGAGATGAGGTTTTTCCAATTTGGGGCAGCCTCGAACAGATCTTTGTGGATATTGACCAAACCTACAACGGCGGTTTGTTCAGCCCGCAGGAGAGCAAGTTCACCGAATTTATCTCAGATACCCGCATTGGTGATAACTACCTGGTTAATGTCATATACAATCTAAGCACTTACCAGGAGAGGAATAAGCAAGTCAAGCCGATCAGCTACCGCGACATGAGCGTACGGCACCTGGGCACGTTGTATGAAGGGTTACTTGAGCACAAACTCTTTATCGCTCAGGAAGACACCGAAGTAAAGCTCTCAAAGGGCAAGATCCAGTTCATTCCTTCCTCCCAAGGTGGGAAACTGAAAGTGGGCAGTTACATCCGGGCAGGTGAGGTTTACTTCGCCGGCGACGCGAGCGAACGTAAAGCCACAGGTTCTTACTATACCCCTGAATATATCGTGGATTACATCGTTCTTAATACTGTTGGTGAGAAGCTCAACGAGATCAGAGAGACCTTCCTGAAAGAGCAGCAGCCTACCATCAGAGCAATTTCGACTGCCATGGATGAGCAAGAACGAAATTTGCTTTGGAAGCTTTTTGAAGAAAAGCTGATGGCTTTTGTGCGCGAAAAGGTGCTCAATCTCACCGTTCTCGATCCTGCTATGGGCAGCGGGCACTTTTTGGTAAATGCAGCCAATTTGATCTCGAACTTCATTACCGAAGTTCTTAATGAAATCAGTATCCATGGCGATCAGGAAAGCAGCACAGGTCATTGGCGACGCTGGGTGGTGGAAAACTGCATCTACGGTGTGGACTTGAATCCATTGGCGGTGGAACTGGCAAAACTCTCGCTCTGGATACTCTCCATGGCAAAAAACCAACCACTATCTTTTTTGAAACATCATCTTAAATGCGGCAATAGTCTGGTTGGTACAAAACTTGAGAGTGTCGGTAGTTACCCATTTTCAACATCGAAAAAACAAGTTCGTCAACTCTCTCTGTTCGAACAAGATCCAGATTTCCGATCAGCAGTAGAAGAAGCAATTCTAAAATCGCAGCTGATCGCATCACACGGTTCGACTGCACGGAATGAAGTAGAGGATAAGAAAGCCTGGCTCGACCAAATGGACCAGGTTTTATTGGGTTACAAAGCAATTTGCAATATCCATACAGGATTGTTCTTCAATTCTGATGAAATCGATGAGAACCAGTACACGTTGATGGTGGAGAACAAGGATTTTGATCTGGCGTATTCTCTCGAAACCGAAAACCAATACTTTCATTGGGAACTTGAATTTCCTCTAGTGTTGGTAAAACAAAATGGATTTGACTGCGTTATTGGAAATCCTCCTTATGTCGATGTTTTAGGCGACCAATATACTGATCGAACATTTACAACATATAAGGGGAGAAATCTCTATAACTACTTTGTTGAAAGGGGATTGCGTTTACTCAATCAATCAGAAGGCAATCTCGGATTTATCATTCCCATATCGATTATTACTTCTGAGCGAATGAAATCTACGAGGGAATTTATAAGGGCATATCGAGGGACGACAAAGTTTATAAATATCGATTCTTCAGCACATCCAGGAACCCTATTTGATGGTCTGAACCTCAGGTTGTCGATTACTTTTATACATCTTCGTCAATTTGAAAGAAAGATGCGCGTTTTTTCCAGTGACTTTACTAAGTTCTTTAACGCTGAACGAGAAATCTTTATTCCTTTAATAGAAACTACAGAAATTCCTGAAGATGTGATCCTTGATAGCATTATTCCTAAAGTTGGATCAAGTATTGAGGTTTCAATATTGAGAAAAATGTTAAACGAGAAACACGATTTTTTTACCTTTCAGGATAAAAGTAAGAAAAGCGAGAATAGACTTTTTTATAAAGGTACTGGCTATAATTACATGCTAGCATTCAAGTCACTACCGTTTTTTGAAGTAAATGGACAACAAGTAAAAAATTCCAAAACGAGAGAGTTATTTCTTCAAGAAGATATCCTTATTGAAGGAGCAATTTTAGTTTTCTCCACATCGTTGTTCTATTGGTTTTGGACTGTGTATTCAAATTGCTTCGACTTCACAAACCAAGATTTGGAGCGTTTCCCAATAAATTTGGCAAAACTAAGTGATTATCCGCATATTGTAAACGCCCTTTACAATGAGATTGTTCTGGATCTCGAGAGGAATGGAGAGTTAGTCACCTACAATAAAGCTAATGGACCTACAAGATATTTTCAATACCGAGCAAGATACACAAAACCACTCTTCGACAAAGTAGATGATCTTCTGGGAGAAATCTATGGTTTCACTGAGGAAGAGGTAGATTTTGTTAAGAATTATGATCTGAGATTCAGAACAGATGATCGCTAACCTAAGATAGGACGTCACAAATGATTCACATAATCAATGATCCAGATCATCTTGTTCCTTCTAAAGTGGACAACATCAATAACATCAACGATTATGTCAAAACTTACCAAGTGATAGAATCCTCAATTCAAAACCGAAATAACATTACTTTAGTCATCCGTAACCTAACAATATTTCACTGGATTACTAATATGTCGAGGCGTTACCCACAAGGTACCTTCGCTTTTGAAACTTTCGACGCTCGCGGTGCTCTCTCCAATAGCTGGGGTGTTGACATTCCTGAAACTGTAACGAATGAGGAGATTATTCAGACAGGTCTGCTCTCGTCCGATCTCCATCCCCAGCCAGGATCTAGTTTTGAAGATACCCTGCTGGCTCACTATTACGCTCCCATCCTGACGTCAAAGACCTTCCCCTACAAACAGTTGCCAGCCTTATTGGAAGCAGTTAATCCTCAGAAATGGAAGGAAAACCTTGGCTTCCCTCTGTTGGTAAGGACACTGCGTGCCCATATGGAAGAATGGAAAAGCAAAGCCAGATCGAGCGAACAAAGGCACTTGGTAGAAATGTTTGCAGCCGACCCAAATACTCTAAAACATCAGCTCATGCGCTTCCGCGTGCTGCGCAGCTACCCAACGATTGGTGATGTGGTTCTGGGAGCAACTTTTGACCTTTTTAGGATCCTCAAACTGCCGTTGGAAGACCTAAAGGTGGAGGAATCCAAGATTCCGCAAACGATTCAACAGGTAACCTACTTTCTCAACAGCCAGCAACCGCAGAACTCCGATGACCTGGCTGTTTTACTGGACAAAACCAGCGGGCTGCTAACGGTGGAATTTGAAACGATTGAAAAACATTTGCGAGACCAACCTGATTGGATCTCAGCGGAGCTGTTGAATCAAATTGAGCAAAAGTTCAGCGATCACATTCGCCGGTCCGCACGCAGGATCAAAGCCTTGAGAGAGATGATCCGCCCGGCCAAGCCCAGCTATCCTGACCCGCAATGGAATGCGGAAACCATGCTTGCATGGGCTACAGACAGTTATTTGCCTTACCAAGCCTGGTGCGACCGCCAGGAGCAATTTGACCCCGATCTTTACCTGATCGGCGATCGCTTTTCTGAATGGTTGATCAGCAAGTGGGATGACCTCCACGCTAATTCCAAACGTATGGTCTTCAACATGCTGCCCAACAAAGCTGCTGAACTTAAACAGGCAGGTATCGTGAACCTGGTTTTGGTGATCGATAACTTGGGCTGGTCATTCTCGGAGATGCTGCGGGACTTATTCCAGGAGCAGGGATACTTTTTGGCAATTGCCGAACCCTATCTAGCGATGCTGCCTACTGAAACGGAAATCTCAAAAAAATGCCTGCTGGCTGGCGCGGTTGGCTATTCGGATCTTGATAATAAAACCTACACTGGCATCATAGAAAAGGGCTGGGTGCCTTATTTTAATGACCAAGCATTTCGCTACATCAGCGACATTGGCAGTTTGGATAAGATTGAAGCAATAGACGCTTCGACCTACGTGGTCAACTACCTGGCTGTGGACAAAGCCCTTCACAAATCCGCGGACGAGATAGGGATGCCTCATCGCGAAAACATTTATTATCTGTTAGGTAAGCTGGTTGAAAACACGATGAAGTTTATTGACAAGCACGACCTGAGACAAAACATACGGATCCATGTTGTCTCCGATCACGGCTCGACGCGAATTCCCTTCGAGCAGCAAAATGACCTGGATATGGCATTCTTCAAGACGGATGGTTTCGAACAGCGTTCTCATCGCTACCTCAAAGTAAGCAATGATCGTTTTGAGAACCTGGCTGACAATCTACGCTATGATTGTTTTTTCCTCCCAGCAAACAAGTTTAGAAACAATGAAAACTACCTATGTGCGAGAAGAGGCAACCGTTTTATTGCTACAGATAAACGGTCGTATGTTCACGGTGGGCTATTACCCGAAGAGGTTGTGGTTCCCTACATGCTTTTTGAACCAACCACGGTGCCTATCCAAGATCTCACGGTTATACTCAAGAAGACTGAATTCCGCTACCGCCCTGAAACAGTGGAACTGGAGATCGGCAACCCCAACCACACAGCTGTCGAACAAATTCTGGTCAGCATCTTGAATGGCAACGTGGAGAGCGAGCCGGAACGGATAGCAACGCTAAACAGCAACATGAACATTACTGTGCAAATTAAGGCAAGATTTAAATCGACCAATATGCCGGAAGAGCAAAACAATTTGCGAATTCGGATTCGTTTTGGTGCCCGCGGTGAGCCACACGTTTTTGAAGTCAACAAACCGATTACCATGAAGAAAATGGTTGATGAGATCAGCACAGACATATTCGACCTATAGGAGCAGCAGTGGAAACATTTGAGCAAAAAGCACTGGATGTATTTAGCGAGATAGTGATCAACAAATCTTTTGTGCACAAAGCTGGCTTTGGCAGCCGGGCTATCCCCACCTACGTGCGAGAGTGGATTATCTCCCACTACCTCGAAGATGGAACTGAGCTGACCGAAAATTCCCGGCAGAAGATCGCGGCTTTCGTGCAAAGGTTTGTTCCGGATAAAAGCCAAAGGGAAGCAATCAAGAATCTTTTATACGAGCAAATGGAAGTTCAACTGCTGGACAACTTCTCGGTGTATGTCAACCTTGATAAAGGTGATCGCTACCTTAACATCCCATTTATGGACGAAAATGGTGCTTTTGCCCAACCTCAAATCATCCAGGATAATCAAATGCTGCTGAGCAGTGGCTTATGGGGCGTTGGGACCCTTTTTTATATTCCGAAAAATGAAGATAATCCAAAAGGACAGGTTTGGATGCGGGAATTCAAGCCGTTCCAACTGGCGAACATGGACCTCGAATACTTCCGTGAATGCCGCAAGAGCTTCAGCACTCAGGAGTGGATCGACTTCCTGATTTCCTCTATGGGTTTTAATCACAACCTCTATTCCGACCGGCAGAAGATTTTGCTCATCAGCCGGTTGATACCGATGGTTGAACCGAGATATAACCTGGTGGAGTTGGCACCCAAGGGAACTGGTAAGAGTTTTGTCTTTGAAAACATGTCCCGCTACGTGGCAGTACGTTCCGGTGCTGTTTCCCCGGCAGTTTTGTTCTTTAATGACTCCCGTAAAACCCCAGGATTGATCACCCGCTATGATTGTGTCGTGATCGATGAGGCTCAAAAAGTGAAGGCGGATAGTTCTGGTGAGCTCACTGCTTTGTTGAAATCCTACCTCGAGGCTGGGCGGTTTGCGCGCGGAAGCTCAAGCGACATCAATGCTGAAGCCGGCTTGGTAATGTTGGCGAATATTGACCTGGACCATAACAAACGCCCTTTACACGATGAAGTCGGTTTGTTCCGCATTTTCCCCAACTTCTTGCGTGAAACAGCCTTCATCGATCGCTTTTCCGGTCTACTGCCTGGATGGAATTTGCCTCGCATCAGCAAGGATACGCCTGCAAAGACTGTCGGACTCAAGGGAGATATTTTTGGTGAGATCCTGCATTCTCTCCGAAGTGACATCACTTTTAGAGATTACGTCAAAGCCAATATGGAATTAGTCGACTGTGACGATATGCGCGACAGCAAAGCCGTCGAGGCAGGGGCAGCAGGATTATTGAAGATTTTGTTCCCTGACAAAGATCCGTCAGAGAATGACTTTTATCATTATTGTGTAAACCCGGCTTTGGAACTACGGCAGCGTATCCGAGATGAACTTTGCAAACTTGACCGGGAATATGTGCCTATAACCTTCAAATCCAAATTTCCAGATGATTTTCAACTGAATCACCGCACGGCTTTGTTTGTCTCTGAAGAAAGTTTGGATCTAAGTGAGTTTGTTGTTGAAAAGGTAGTGGAAACTGAACCCGAACCTGAGACTGAAATAGACATTCCTTTGTTTACCGAAACCAATGAAGTGGTTGAGGAGGTTCCTGCCCAAGAATCAAGTGAAAAACAGAATCTTACCTCGAAAACTATCCATATTGACGAAGGTGAAACTGGTTATAGTTTCGAAAAAATCTTTGGTCCTTATCTTAAAGGTGCAAAACAGGTTGTCATTATTGATCCTTATATTCGCTTCGAATACCAGATTCGGAATTTTCTGGCGTTTATCAACATCATAGACACAACACATGGTGTCGTTTCTGTAAAACTCACAACATCAGCTGATGATGAATACCAGGCCATGGATCTACAGATGAAATACAAGGAAATTGCGGCAAGCTTGGCAAAGAACAAAATCAAATTCACTTATGAATTTAACCCTGCCATACACGATCGCAGCATACGCTGTGATAACGGATGGTCAATCTTCCCAGGGCGAGGGTTTGATATCTTCCAAAAACCTGAATCAAGGTATGAATTGAGCGAAGTAAATCAGTTGAGACGTAAATGCAAGGAATCCGAAATCGTCTTCTTACGCGAGGAGCATAATTAGTGGCAACTTGGGTTGAAGATATCCTTCAAGCATTGAAGGACATGGGAGGAAAGGGCTCACTAAACGAGATTTACGATCGGGTCGCGCTGATACGTAAAGAGCCTATGCCCCCAACCTGGAAATCAAGCGTCAGGGAGAGGATAGAAGCTCACTCAAGAGACTCAAAAAACTTTCGAGGAAAACATTATTTTACAAAACTGGATAAAGGTATTTGGGCGTTGAGCGATTTCATTTCTCCCAACGTCCCCGGTCAAATTATTGAAGAGGAGATTCATAACTCAATTATGGAAAATAATTCTACAATCACAGAGAATGGCTTGTTTATCGGAAAAGAGCTTCTGAAGTTTTCGTTGGAAGATTCGCTGGAATCCATTTCGATCTTGTTTCAGACCATAAAAGAGTATCGAGAGTATGCAGACAAGGACAATATCGCCGCTTGGTTTGAATATATCCACGACATTTTCAGCATATTAGGGTTGAACATGATAAAGATATCGCAGCGGTTATTTAAACTTCAGGACATGGGTGTAGACCACGAACCAAAAGCGTTGGTCTGTGTCGTTGGTCCTTATGAGGACTACGAAAATATCGCCTATGAAGTAACCTGTGAATCTTATTTATTGTATGCCTCGAAATTTCACAATCTTGATTGGGTCATCCTGACAAACGGGCTTCAATTTAAGGTCATAAATTACTCGGATGATAAAGAAAAACAGAAGTTCTTTCAGATGGAGTTCGATGAAGCCATTCAAAAGGGAAATATCAATAGTTTCTTCACATTCTATAAGATCTTAAATGTGATCAATCACTTCTCAAAGAAGAGTGGTCCTTCCGCTGGTGTGGGCTCAACCTCAAAAGGAAAGATGGACGATCAAGATTCATCCAACCTTAGCTCTATACGCATGGAATTCTGGGCACAATTCTTAGAACGTGCAAAAGAAAGAACGAATTTGTTTGCTAATAGAAAGCCAAAAGCTTCAAATCAAATGGGATTGCGCTCCGGAATAACTGGAGTTAGGATAAACCCTACTGCCAACGCAAATGACACTCGTGTCGAAGTATATATTGATAACGGAAATTACGATTGGAACAAAAACATCTTCGACTATTTGTATAAACATAAATCAGATATTGAAACAGAATTGGGATCTTCTCTAGAGTGGTTGCGATCAGAAAACTATCGAGGCAGTGCCATAGAATTTATAATTAATAGAAATTCGTTAAGAGATAAGGAATTTTGGATAGGGACTCAAGATGCTCTTCTCGATAACACTCTCAAACTTATAGCCGTTTTTAGGCCATTACTTCAGAGTTATCCTGGATAAACGAGTGACCTTTCATACGTAAAAATTCCTTAGCATATGTGTTCTGGATTTTTTACTTAAGGAGAAGCTATCATGGCGACTTGGGTTGAAGATATTGTTCAAGCCTTAGTAAACCTAGGGGGTCAAGCGCATCGAAAAGAAATTTTTGATGAAGTTAAACGCATTAGAACTGTACCAATTCCATTACATGGTATTGAATCGATGCAAGAACGTCTAATTGCTCATTCATCTGATTCAGCCCATTTTCAAGGTAAAGATTTGTTTAAAAAGATTGGAAACGGAGTATGGGCTCTACGGGAAGGTGTTGGGTCAGGATCTTCAAGTACCAGTTCGGTAACAGATTTTCACTCGGAACCTCCTTACGCTTACAATCAGAAAAAACAGGAACAAAGCAATACTTGGCTGGAAGATATTACACAAGCTCTAAGAAATTTGGGAGGCCAGGCTACCCTAAAACAAATCGACATAGAAGTAAGTAGGATCAGGCGAGAACCTTTGCCAAAAAACTGGCAATATGTGATTCGTGTCAACATCTATCAACATTCTTCCGACTCTGGGATGTTTACCGGAAAGGAGTTGTTTCGCAGGGTGCGTAAAGGTGAGTGGGCTCTGAGCAATCAAGCTGCGCCTATTGCAGTACCCAAAAATGCCTTGGAATCCCTTGAGGATATTGAAAACACCTTACGGACAATCAAAGAATACCGTGATTATTCCGATCCAAATTTACCGTCATGGAAAGATTATGTACATGAGATTTTTAACATTCTCGGTTTTTCTACGACCACTATCAGCCCTCGTATAACAATCCTCAATATGATTGATGTCAATCATAAACCAAAGGCGATCGTGGCTTTTGTTCAACCAGGTGAGAATTTTGAGGAGCTTGTGCCAGGGTTGTTATGGGAGTCATTTCTGTCGTTTGCTGCAAATTTTTATCAAGTCGATTGGGGAATATTAACTGACGGTATTCAATTAAAGGTCGTTGAATATATTGACCATGCGTCCAAAAGTATTCAATATTGGCCAGATTTTGACAGGGTTATCAATAACGCAAGATTAGACAACTTTTTTGACATCTATAAAGTGTTTTTTGCCATCAATAGGATGAGTGGCAAGGACCTTAGGCGAGTGGAAAAACATCCGAATGAGTCTAACGATACTGGCCTTTTAGTGAAAGCAAAAAAATCTGTCATCGTCCGAGAATTTTTAAGAGAACTTCTCGAGAAAGCAAATTCAAAAACCCCGCTTCATAAAAATGCGAGCCTTGGAATCCACAACAATTTCAGTGTAAATGCGGGTAAAAAAGGCTTGAGCTATGGTTATATCGTTTTACTTGATCATGGTATCGTAAACCTCTACATCGACAACGGAGATAAAGAGTGGAACAAGGCCGAATTTTCATGGTTGCTCAAGCATAAAATGGAAATTGAAGAAAATTTTGGTGAGTCATTAGAATGGCACTTGTTACCAGAACAGAAATCTAGCTACATACGTTTCACAGTATCTGGCTACAACCTGAGAAATCGAGAAGTCTGGGTTGAATTTCAAGACAAACTGATCGACGCTATGATAAGGTTGGAGAGAGCATTTAAACCATTTATTCAGGGTTACACTGTATGAAGAGAATTCCTTATCTGTATTATTTTCTTTAACAAATGAAAACACGAAATTATTGGTCGAGGAAATAATAAAATGAAGCCATGGGTTGAAGACATTATCCAAGCTTTAGAAAATCTTGGTGGACAGGCACACCGGCAAGAAATATTCGATGAGATTAGGCGAATAAGAACTGAGCCGATACCAATTCATTTGGAAGAGACTGTCCAAGAAAGAATCCAAGCCTACTCTTCTGATTCGGCTCATTTTCAAAACAGAGGCGATTACTTCAAAAAGATAGGAAATGGGATTTGGGCGCTTAGAGATCAAGCAAAGCAACATAGATTAGTGGTTGCACAAGTGCCTAAGAGTAAGGCGTCGAATCAGCAGGTTTCCCGAATGAAGGCATCAACTATTGAAAAGAGTAGCTCTACCAATTCCTGGGCTGTTGATATTGTCCAGGCATTAATAAATCTTGGCGGTGAAGCCCACCGAAAAGAGATAATTGAAGAAGTGAAGCGGATACGAATGCAGCCTTTACCGCTTCGATTGGAAGAAACAGTCCAGAGAACAATTCAAAGCAATTCTTCCGATTCAAAAGGGTTCAAAGGCAATGATTTATTCCAAAAAATGGGGGATGGTTTTTGGAAGTTAAGAGATCAAGATGCAGCCAACCTATCGACTTCTCCATCTCCAAAGAAGAAAACTCCGGTTACCGTCCATAACAGGCCACCGGAGTCATCTGAGGAAATCACTAACATTCTCCGAACTATCAAGGAATACCGAGACTATTTTGATCCCGCATCTCCTAATTGGAGAGAATATATTGCTACATTGTTTCAAATTTTAGGGTTTTCCACTGAAATCGAAAATACTGCTTTGATGAAATTACGATTGATGGGAGCTGTTAATAACCTTAGGGCAATCGTTTGGAATTTGAGACCGGATGAAGATCCTGAAAATGTATGGTCATCGTTCGATTTTGAGAACGTTTTATCAATTTTGGCAGAATCGCATCATACTCCATGGGTCATGGTAACGAATGGTGTTTACTTAAAAATCATCCAATTTAAAGGTAAAAGAGTTTTACAAAGATACTTTTGGCAAAATTTTGACGCCGTTGTGTGTCAAGAACAAATGGATACTTTCTACCAGATATTCAAAGTGTTTTCACTGATAAAGTCAGAAAGCAACCAGTAATGTGGTAACCAACAACAAACACACATACATACCACATCAGGCAAAATTAAGCTTTACTGTTCCATTTCCCTCAATCCAAGTAAAATAAAAACTAATTCCTCCAGTGCACACTGGGTGCACTGGGGTTTGATACACTGAATTTTAGGAAAGGCAAACGACCATGTCTCAACGGCAGCAGTTGGAACGCATCATGGAAATTGACAGGCGCATCCGGGAGGGGGCATACCCGAACGCGGAAAAGCTGGCGGAATCCCTGGAGGTCAGCAGGCGGGTGATTTTCAATGACCGCAGTTTCATGATTTATCGCTTGGGGGCGCCAATTGAGTTCGACCGGGAGCGGGGCGGTTGGTTTTACACCGATAAGACGTGGTCACTGCCGGGGATATATGTGACTCAAGGTGAGTTGATGGCTTTCTTTCTCTCTCTGGAGATCGCGAAGCGCTACATCGGAACTGACCTTGAGTCACCTCTCCGCTCTGCCGTGGATAAGATTACCAAAGCGGTCAAGGGTCCGGTCAGCGTGGAGATCAACGAGCTGCGTTCTCACTATACATTTTCGGAATTCAACACCATCAGCGTCGATACCCAATTACTGATCGACCTGCACCAGGCCATCCTCAACCGCCAGCAGGTCTGGATGCGCTACTACTCAGCCAACAGGGGTGTGGTTTCGGAACGCGTCGTGTATCCCTATCACCTGCATAACTTCCAGGGGGATTGGTTTTTGGTAGCCTTCGATACCTTCCGCGGCGATTTTCGGCTCTTCCTGGTTGGTCGCATCCAGGAGATGAAGTTGCTCAAAGAGAAGTTTGCCTGGGATGAGAATTTCTCAGCGGAGGATTGGATCGGCAGCGGCTTCCAGCTGCACGCGGGCGGTGAGGCGGAGGATGTGCAGATCTGGTTCAGCCAGAATAAAGCCCAGTTCATTCGAGAGCGCAAGTGGCACCCCAGTCAGACGATCGAGGAGCAGCCGGATGGCAGCCTCGTTCTACACCTGAAGACCGGTGGTTTGGTGGAGGTGCGCAACTGGGTGCTGCAATTCGCGGATGACGCCGAAGTGCAGAAACCCGACAAGCTTAGGCAAGATGTCGCTAAAGAAATCGGAAAACTATCCGAGCGTTACGGCATCAATCGTGCCGCTGAATGATAGAATTAACAAATCAATTTGCTGGGAGGAGAGTCATGGAAGAAAAGAAAATCGTCTACGGAATAACCAACTTAGGATTACTGTTTGTCCCCGAAAGCAGGGCGAAGGAGCTGGCAGAGAGCAACAAGGCTTTGCTGACCGCCAAAACCTGGGGGGAGTTCAAGGAACTGGTATCACAGGAGATGTACGAATTCTACCTGGTCAACTCAGCCCATTACGAAGGTCCAGGCGAGCCCAAAGATGGCGATTACACGCCTTACGATATCGCGCCCGAGACCCCTTTCACCCCTAACGACGTTGTGACTTATGATGCCCTTCCGGCTTATCCGGAGATTGAGATGTCAGAGTGGATGCCGGAGGATGTTCAAGCCAAGTTCGGCCGCAAGACGCGCTACTCCGCCATGGACATTAACGTTCCCGAGGGCGTAATCCTGGTTTTGAAGGAAAAGCAGATGGATCAGATTGTGGCTGCGTTGGAAAAGTTAGGCTACGAATGCCGGCGGGATGACGACCTGCTCATGACCGGCACCACCCTGGATTTCAACCCGGATGATTATCCGGATGTGGATGGGAAATTTGAGGAGCAACAATAGGTTATCAAGTGAAAGAAATAGATAAAACATTCTAACCGTTGAGACTAAGTAAAAAAGAATTGACAAGAGTGAGTCATAGTGTATAATTTTTATATCAGGCTATTAGAAACCTTCCTTCTGATCAAATCGAATCGATTGCATATTAGGTTTCTAGATCTCCTGATACTTTATGAGATGGCAGAGATTCAACTATCAATTGAAAGTTGAACTGTCATCTTATCTTAATAGGAGCAAAATGCTGAACTCAAATTTTTCACCCGCCGAAATAAATGAAGTCTTGTTAGAAAAGAAAACTCTGTACTTTGTTGAGAGAAGCTTGTCTTCCACCGTTGATAATTCTCAGATTGTTTTTTCTATGTGCAAAAATATTGAGGATTTGGGATTTGTTTTTTCCAGAGAACTTTTCGATGTTCTACGAAATCAATCAAAAGACTACCTTGTAGAATCATACAAACAACTAGTTTTTGTTCTAACCAAGATGGTGGGTTCTCATGTTGAGCACAAACCTTTTTATAAAAATTTTCCTGAGCACTTAGCCTCGTTATCTGAACTTGATTTATACATGAACGCACTTGTCCATTACTGGACTAATGGCCAATGGATGCCAGAGTATGTTACTCAATCAAGATTTCCAATGAATGAAGGCAATCTTCAAATTCGCGAAATAAATATTGGCTCAATTAGTGACTTTGACCAAATATTCATTAATATGGCAGCCGGAAGAGGTAGTCTTTCTATTCATGATCAGAATTTGTTAGGGTGGTACATACAAAAGGCCGATTCAGACAATCTTATTGAGCGATTACCAGAAACAATCCCAACAAAAGAAACTTTGAGCTTGATTATCAGCAATATTTTGGAATTTCATGCTGATAAACGTGAACTAGTAACAAAATACATCAAAACTGCAACCGACGTTTTAAGATTAATTACCTCATTGTCAGACGGAGACATATCATTAGCTAGTAACACTCGTTTTAGGAGTTTCACCCGCCCTGAGCGTAGACTGATTTTGTCTCTACTCGATGGATGCAAAAACATAGAAGAGGATATGGGGAGATACTCAGGCAAATGGATTCGCATAGGGGAAAGACTGCACCCTGGCGATTATTCCACTCAGTATCCTGTTGCATACGAAGCATTCAAGAAAGTTCGTAAAGGAGATGTCCTTTATTCATTTGCTGGGGAAGTAGAAAAAGCCTTGAAAGAAGACAACTTTGAGAGAGTTTTACGGCTTTTAGAGAAGCGCCCAGGGGAAATGGCAAGAAGGTTGGATCATCTTGGCCGAGCATACCCTCAAAAACATAATACTCTCATCGAATCCTTTTCTACTATCGCGAACCAGATATCTTCACAAGTTTTGCTACAACTGATAGCACATTTTAAAAACCGGAACCAAGAAATAAATGCCCGAGCGTTTTTTCCCAAAGGGAATATTGCTAAAGTTCAAGTTGTTGAAAAGTCCTTATCGCCCTTATCTGAGGATTTTTGCAGTCAAGTTGTATCTATTTGTGAAACAGAATTGATTAGACAATTCAAAATGAAACCGCCTCTAGGTAAGGTCTACCTCGATCCGGTTCTTAAAACAATTTTTGTACCCTTAGCCCAGCGTTCCTCAGGCCGATCTTTAAAAACCTATGCTCGCGGATCAAGGTTTGAACTAGGAAATAGTGATAAGACAATTCGTGCCTTCATCCACTGGAAGAACGTACTAGTAGATGAAAATACTTTGAGTGAATATCGTAATCAAGAGGCAGAAGAAGATTTCGATTTTGATTCTGATGAAGCACTTTTATTCGAAATAGAGGATACAGGGGAAATTGAGGATAACAATGCTATCCGGGATTGGAGAGATGTTCTCAATTTAAGCAATCCGTTCGGTTCTCAGAATTTATCAAGGCAAATAAGAACTGATATTGATTTATCCCTTGGGTTGTATGATGCTGAGTGGAATTATATCGAACACATTTCTTATACTAACCTTCGATCTGACAATATTTTTGGCCTTTATCATAGTGGAGATATTGTTGATGCACCAACGGGTGCTAGTGAATTTATCGATATGAATGTAAAAGTATTACAAGAAAATAAAGTTAGGTATGCAGTCTTTAATGTTTATTCTTACACCGAACAAGGTTTTAATGAAATCCCAGAATGCTTTTTTGGATGGATGGATCGAGAAAAGCCTGGATCTGGAGAGATTTTCGAGCCTAAGACTGTCGTCAATAAAGTGGATTTAGCCTCACCAACAACAATATGCCTACCTGTTCTGTTTGACCTTGAAGAAATGAAGGTAATTTGGATGGATGTTGCTTTACGATCTAATCCAAACTGGGTTAATAATATCGAGGCTAATGTTAATAACGTCGTTCTCATCTCAAAAGCGATGGTAGAACTAAATAAACCGACTTTATACGACCTCCTTTTATTGAATGTCCAAGCTCGTGGGGAACTAGTTGATACACGTGAAAAAGCAGAAATGAGATTTGGGATCGATGAATCTGATGATCTTACCCCGTTTAATGTAGAAACAATTCTTGCTGAATTTTTGTAACAGCAAAGAGCTATATGCAAAGTAGAAAGAATATATTTATATTGCTGTTGGGTATTCTTACATTTTTTCTGAGCATATTAACTTTCAAGTTCCAAGTCCAAGAATTTTTGCAATCAAGCTGTTGATGATCATGGATTTTATATTTTGCTCCTCACATTTCATCTAATGAAAACAAGAAAAGACCATGACAACTAACCTCATCATCGCACCACCAGCAGCAGGTAAGACCGCTGCCTGCATTAATCAAATTCTGGCGATCCATAAAGAGCATCCGCTTGACCAGGTGTGGGTGGTGGTGCCGAATCCACAAAAGGCAGCGTATTTCAAGTCTCGACTGGCTGAGGCTGGCGGGGGAATGGGCGTCCGGGTGGGGGCTTTCCGCAATTTCTACCAGGAGATCCTGGAAGAAAACGGCTCATTCGTACCTGTCATTACCCCCGCGCTCTCGCACCGCCTGATCCAGGAAACTGTGCGCAAAGCCTATGCCGCCGGCGAACTGACGCATTACGCGGCAATCAAAGATAAGCCTGGCTTCCTTTCTGTCCTGAGGGATGCCTTCGCCGAGCTGCGCAGCGCGATGGTGAGACCATTTGCCTTCCTGGAGTACACGCACGAAGCCTCTCCTGCACGGCGTGAACTGGCAATCCTCTACGATCGCTTCCTAGCCTGCCTGGAGACCCTCGGTTGGACGGACGCTGAAGGGCAAGCCTGGCTGGCAATAAAGGCTCTCGAAAACAATCCGGACCTTGCCTCCAGCCTGAGCCTGGTGATCGCGGACGGCTTCACTTCTTTCACTGCATCCCAAAGGCAATTCCTCAAGCAGCTTGGCCACCAGACAGGTGAACTAATCATCACTCTCACAGGGGAAGTGGGCTCTACCCGCCAGGTGGATGGTCGTTCGGTCAACGTGCTCAGAGAACTTCAAGATGCCCTTTCTCCCGCGGTCATCGAGCTTATCGAACAACCACACTTGCCCGAAGAGATCCATAACATGCAGCGGCACATCCTGGAGCCTGGCGAAATCCAGAAGCTTGACTCGCCAAAACCATTCCTGCTTGAAGCCCACTCACAATCCGACGAGGCGCGCGAAGCACTGCGCTGGATCAAGCAGCTACACGTTCGCGGGCAGGTTCCTCTGGGCGGCTGCGCGATCTACACTGCCAATATGGAGATGTATCAACCGCTGCTGCGCTCTGCCGCGGAAGAATTTGGCATCAAGGTGCACTTCTCGCAGGCTGATCCGCTGAGCGAATCGCCGGCAGTGCTCGCGCTGCTTTCGCTATTGCGGCTGCCACTGGAGAACTATCCCACGCGCAGCCTGCTCAACACGCTGCGTTCGCCTTATTTCGATTTTGGGCTGGAGCCCAAAGACCTGGAAGACCTTGAGAATGCAAGCCAGCAGGCGATCATCGTCAGCGGCAAGGAACAATGGGATGAAGCCTGGCCGATGTTGCAGAGATCACAGAAGAACACAGAAGAACACCCCGACGAAGAGCGACGACGGAAAAATCGCTTAGCCGGAATTGACTTGGCCGCTTTGCAGGCACAATTGGAAAGTTTTTGGCTGTTGTTTTCTCAAATTGAGACCAGCCGCTCGCAAACCGAGTGGGTGGGATGGCTTGAAGATACAATTAACGGATTGGGCTTTTACGAGAGAATTAGCAGCGAACGCGACCGCGAAGCCTGCGATTCGCTGGGGGAAGCGCTGAGGGCGCTGCTGCTAAGTGAAAGCGTGGTTGGCACGAAGATTGTCGATTATGCCCAATTTCTGGCTGACCTGCAGGGAACATTGGTGGGCACTCGGGTGGACGAGCCCAGGGAATCCCGTCGAAAGGCAGTCTTCATTGGCAAAATGGTGGAAGCGCGCGGCGCTCGCTACGAGGCTGTGGTCTTGTTGGGTCTCTCGGAAGTGTTGTTCCCGATAGTCGAAAACCCCGACCCTTTCCTGGATGAAAACCTGCGCAAGGATTTAGGTTTGGAGCCGCGTTTGGGACGCCACCAAGCCAGCACCTTTTACCAGGCTTTCACACGTGCTAATAAGCACCTGCTGCTGACGCGCCCTTACCTCACCGAGGAAGGGGAGACTTGGCAAGCTTCCGTTTACTGGGAGTCAACCAGAAAACTGTTCACTGAAAATGCCGTTACGAAGGTAAACCCCTCCAAACCGCGGCCTCAATCTGAAGCGGCTTCAAGCCAGGAACTGCTTTTCTGGGCGGTGCAACAACAAAAACTGCAATATTCCCAGGATATTGAACTAAAGAACCGTTGGCAAGGGCTGCAAAAAACTCACCGCATTCTCGACGCGCGGCGTGCCAAGCTGGCACAGGGGATATTCGAGGGTAATCTTTCCACGTTCAGCAATCAATTTATTTTAAAGTTTTCTTCAGACTACACCTGGAGTGCTTCTCGTCTTGAGACCTACAAAGCTTGTCCTTTCAGGTTCTTTATCGATGCCATGCTCAAATTGGAACCCAAGGAATCGCCAGAATTGGGTTTGGATGTGGCACAGAGAGGCAGTATTTATCATCGGATCCTGGAATTGGTTTACAAACGCGCAGGTGAACAGGGTGTTTCGCCAATGGAAATCCTGGATGAAGTCGCTGCCGAGGTATTTGCTAAAGCTCCGATGATTGATGAGTTTCGTCCCTCTGCGTTGTGGGAAGTCGAAAAAGCCGAATTGCTTGAGAAATTGCACATTACCTTGGAAGCGCTCGAACTGGAACGTGGGCAGTGGAAACCATTAGGGTTCGAGCAAAAGTTTGGCATTGGCAGCGCGCCACCACTAAAGTTTGAGGTTGACGGCACTATCGTTCAAATTCGTGGGTTAATTGACCGTCTGGATATCAGCCCCTATGGCCAACTGCGGGTGATCGATTACAAGTCCAGCAGTATGCACTTCTCAAAAACAGACCTACTAAACGGCTCGCGCTTGCAACTGCCAATCTACGCCCTGGCAGCCCAGGATGCTTTAGGGCTGGGCGATGTTCGAGATGGGTTTTATTGGAGCATCAATGACGCCAAAGCCAGCTCGATCAAGCTCTCCAGCTTCAAATATGAGGAGATCGAAGGTCCTGATGCTGCGTATCAAGTAGCTCGAGAACATATTCAGGAGATCCTTGAAGG
>Ga0172382_10004609_pt1 | contig 21040 bp, 19 predicted proteins | sample Leawel138RmetaG_FD_122245 | JGI IMG/M metagenome (GOLD analysis project Ga0172382, IMG submission 122245) | Leachate microbial communities from a municipal landfill in Southern Ontario, Canada - Leachate well 138R metaG | ecosystem: Engineered > Solid waste > Landfill > Unclassified | place... | reverse complement strand
TCTCGCTAACCTTGCTCAGCGGCTTGCTTTCCGGCGGTAACATCATCCGGATCGCTGCTTCCTTTATTCTTCGTGTGTAGGCCATCTCTCTTCCTCCATTCGCGTATCCTCAGGATACTTTTATATTCGGCCTACGACAACTATTCTGACACATAGGGATAAGCAGAGCATCCCGAGGTCCCCCACAAGGTGTACAACGCGCAATAGTATGAAATGAACCAACACCCACGCAAAGCAACATATTAATATCGCTATAACCTGTAAACAGCAACGCCATAATGCACAACGCTTTTCAAGAAGAATGGAAAGCTACCTCAGAACCTCCCGACCCATTCAGTCAACGATATCAACCTACCTCCCCGTCTTCCGAAAAGCTCAATCAATACAAATGAACCACAGTTATTTGCTTAATCGCCAAACATCGTACGAGCTGCTAGGGGTAAAACCCTATCATTTTCCCGATTTCGGCCAAAATGGAAGCCGCCAGACCAGCGCATCTGACGGCTTATGTTTGGTGATCCCGATTGGATTCGAACCAACGACCTGCGGTTTAGGAATGTTGAGTAAGAGTTAAAATAGTTATAAATGGTGGTTGGTGATGCTTGTAAATAAAAGTAAACGATGGTGATTTCCAATTATTTCAAATGATTTTCCCCCCCTTAATGAAAGCATTGTGAGCATCAATCAGTTACGGGGAAGTTTCTGATTAGTCTGACTCAAGTTCTTCCGCTTGTCCGGCTTTGATTACCGATAGTTTCCGTCCCCTTATGGGGAAGCTTCTGATTAATGTGTGAGCCTGTCTGATGCCGAGTGGATCGGTTCTGTCGAGGTTTCCGTCCCCTTGCGGGGAGGCTTCTGATTAATGAGGAAGTGTCCTGGTTGCAAAAATTGGACTGGATTTCCGTCCCCCTTCGGGGAAGCTTCTTATTAATTCAGGCTCTCTCCGCAAGCGTTCAAGTCCGTGTTCGGTCGGTTTCCGTCCCCTTACGGGGAAGCTTCTGATTAATAGTGAACACGGATGCGTTACGATTTCGAACCCGCAGTGTTTCCGTCCCCTTACGGGGAAGCTTCTGATTAATGCGCGCAAGGCTCAGCAGGCCTATGACAAGGCGGTGCAGTTTCCGTCCCCTTACGGGGAAGCTTCTGATTAATTCGTGAGACTATAAAAAGATGGTTCCATTTGCTATATGAAAAGTTTCCGTCCCCTTACGGGGAAGCTTCTGATTAATCAGAGCGATAAAAAGCCGTGTGGCATACCGTCCGAACTGGGGTTTCCGTCCCCTTACGGGGAAGCTTCTGATTAATCATGAAGACTGAGCTGTCTATCGACAAGATGGAGAATCCGTTTCCGTCCCCTTACGGGGAATCTTCTGATTAATACATGACGGCGGACGAAATCATCGAGTGGGCGGAAAGTGTTTCCGTCCCCTTACGGGGAATCTTCTGATTAATCCGCGCAGACTTGCGTATCACTTGCGCAAGCAAAGCAGGCAAGTTTCCGTCCCCTTACGGGGAATCTTCTGATTAATGGGACCAAAACAGTTTGGCACCAGAAAATGCTTAAAGTTTCCGTCCCCTTACGGGGAATCTTCTGATTAATTTTATCCCGCGCTTGGCATTGGCAATCCGCGACTACACGTTTCCGTCCCCTTACGGGGAATCTTCTGATTAATGAGACAGCGGTTTTCAGCGTAACAAACACCTCATACAATGCGTTTCCGTCCCCTTACGGGGAATCTTCTGATTAATAATTATGCGGCAGCTGGTTATGGATGACTGGCGAAACGATGGTTTCCGTCCCCTTACGGGGAATCTTCTGATTAATGTGCATCCACGGACGCTAGGCTTTTTGTATCAGGAATTGGGTTTCCGTCCCCTTACGGGGAATCTTCTGATTAATCGGTATCAGATGAGATCAGGAACACATAAGCATATATATAATAGTTTCCGTCCCCTTACGGGGAATCTTCTGATTAATAGCATACCGTTGAAACCCTTGCAGCGCAATGCTTTTCAAACCCCAATATCGCGTTCACAGATTCTTGACATCTTGTTGGGGCCAAATTCCCTTGAAAAACGCCTGTAATGCCCTGTTGGCAGGGATTGGCGTTCATGTACGTAAAATATGCCTTTCTGGTTCGTTGATCGTTTTGTCTAAACAATCCAGAATGCTTCATCATCGTCAAGTCTCCCGATATTTCCCCAGCACTGGATAGGTCCGTTAGTTGGTACGCGATAGGCGCGCAACAGATCTGTCTGCTCATCGATGAGCCGGGTTAGTTTATTCGTAACCTCTTTATACTGTGTCTCAGTCAGCATACACTCGAATGCAGACCGCTGTATACGGCTGCCATAGGATTTCAAGCACTTATGCACCCGATAACGCCGCTTGTTGTCAACAATGTCGTAGACAACCAGATACAACTGTTTTGCGGTTGGCCGTATCTCTTCATTTTCATCGGTACCATTACAAATGTGTTTCCACCAACTCATATGCAACCTTTACTGCAAACGGTAAGCTATATACTTGGATGGATCGTGCTCGTCTACGGCTTTCGCCAGCATCTTGACTTGATTTTCCAAGTGAATCCTATAGTTGAATTCGGGCAGGCCATTTGCACCTTGGCGAACTCTTTTTACGCGCTCTTCATAGCGGCGAATAAAGAGCTTAGCCTGTTCGTGGTTCATGTAGACACCACCATATTGATCGGACTCAAAATCATCAGCATGAAAAGTGTTCCGATTGGCAAGATGGATAACGAAAGCATCCACCAAAATGGGTCGCCACTCTTCCATCAAATCAGAAGCGAGAGCAGCATGTCCGTTCCGAGGTTTGTGTAAGAATCCGAAATAGGGATGTAACCCATGCGCTGCAATAAGTGTATATAGATCGAACAGAAGCAAGGTGTAGCCAAAACTTAGCATGGAGTTGAATGGATCCCTTGGCGGGTTTCTGGACCTGCCGCGAAATTTAAAATCTGATCGGATAAGCCTGTTGATATACGAAAAATGGTCCTTCGAAGCCATTCCTTCATAACCGATCAGACTTTGAATCGTCTGGGCTTGTTCGATTTTTCGGAGGTGACGACTCATGGTTTCAGAAATTTCGTCGTAACCGATGCTATCATGGTGACGGGCAAATTCACGCAGGATTGTGGTCGTATTGCGAACCTTGGCATAGATGATTGACTTGGATAACTGCAAACAGAAATTTGGATCGTTTAAGCAGGCAACTTGCTTGAGTTGCCGCTCAACATTAACGCAGCGTAATGGCTCCAACCGTCCGTAATAGGTGCCTCGATTCGAGAGGTATGTTACTGGTACGCCTTGTGCAAGCCAGGACGCCGTCAAACTGGTTGTGATATGTACTCCTGGGAAAATAATAACTGACTCAACCTGGTTTATGGGCACGTTTACCAGTTCCTGAGTCTTGTTTGTTACGATGATTCGACCTGATTCTCGTCGGGCAACAGAACCAGTTTCTGTTAAGTATAACGTTCCCATTTATCTTGTTCTCTTCCGATCAACAGGTTCCAGCATCGATAAGTAGTGTTACAAAAGTGTTGTATCTGTCCGGGAAATTTTGCCAACCCTCGTTCAGATAGGGACCGATGACGGCGGAAAATAATTTTATTAGCGCATTATGTATCTGGGCAAACGAACTGCCGGTATGCGTATGGCACCAGGCATCGTCCACCTTGACAATCTGGTGTGCTACTTTGTTCCGCAGTTTTTCCTCAACTTCCCGAAGAAATGTAAACTGCATCAAAACTTCTGACAGGTTTGCAGCACCTGCCTGACCTGATAAGTTCAGGTACGACAGCACATGCAGCATGCTGTTCAGCGATATTGGATCGCTAATGTATCCTCTCGGATATTGTTTGTTTAGATAATTAAGAAGCTGCTGCTCATAATATGCAATCTTGTTTGCGTCCAATTTTGCCACATTCCCATTGTTATTAATGAGGCGATCAAGCTGAAAACGACAGTTGATCGTAATATAATACTGGATCAGGCCTGTCAGAAGGGGAGAGAGACGAAGGAGAAAGGTCCCCATCTCCTTGCGCAGATAGCAGACCTGCGATCCCAGGCAATATTCGTAGAGATCAATAGCCTCAGGTCTTGCAGATGATTTGATAGGCTTGGGCAAGTCGCTCCAATCAGCCAGAAGTTGAGTTGCCCGCTGGAGGTTTTGTTTAAGCCTCATATCCATCGACTGTACCAAGGAACTGAACGGATGGCGGAAGACATATTCATGGTGCTTACAGAGTTCAGCCGCGCCATTGTAGTCGTAACAAAGAATCAATTGCTTTAGCTGCTGTTTCAACAACGTATCTGTGAAAAAATGTAAATTTGGTTCTCTGCAGCGGTTATCAGCGTCCGGATCTGCATCCAGCAGTTGGCCGATCATGGTGTCAGTATACGAATCATCCATATACTTGCTGGCTTCGCCGCTTCGTTTTCGATGATGCAGCACCTGGATGCAGCGATAAGTTTTGCCTAAGAAATGAGAAGACGCCAACAGACAAGCGGTGGCGATCATCTGTGGTGAACCCGATGATACATTGACTATGATCTCGGTTTCTGGATCGTCCTGTACGATTTCTGTGATATAATTGCGATAAACAGCTACAAAAGCCTCAAAATCACTTGGATCGTCAATCCCGGTTTCTTTCAATATAATATCGGGCGGTTGCTTGCCGTACAGGCAGGATAATTCCGTGATCGCGCGTGCGTAGCGGTTATCTTGTTTCGAGCGGACCGCCATTTCAGTCGTGAGCACGATGACCACAGCATCCGGCCAGTGATGACGGACGATGTGTAGCATCGGCCCATCGAAATCATCCCGGATGGGGTCAGTTGTTCCGACTGGTGAAAACAGGACTCGTTTGGTCATACGAGACACCACCCATTCCCAAAGATGTTTTAACCCCTAGTCCGCTGTATCTGGCATAGTCAAGAAGCATACCAGCCATTCGCGCCAGGGCATCAGGTCCAGTGATATTTAGTTCAAGCTGGCCATAGAAACCTTTAAGCCAGGCGCTGTCAACACTGAATGATGATGACGACAACTTGTACTCGCGGATTGAGACATGTGTTCCTAAATAGGTGCGAATATCTCGGTCACCGACGACCAGATCCTCGGCAAACGCGTCCCATCTTTGCAGCAAGCTGTTCATGATCAGATCTATCGAGGGGAACAGAACATGCTGACCGTTACTCTTGAATGTCGTAGCTGTTGTAAAGACAAGTTTATGCTTTCGGGCTACCTGGTCGGACAGAAAGTGCTTGTCCGCCAGTTCTTTGGCCGATGTCCTGACCAAGCGGACCGGTTCAAGCAGCCTCACTATTGCATTTTTCTGGCGCAGTTGCAGCGTTATCGGCAGTTTTGTCAACAGCACATCCTCCAGCACCGAGACAAATTCGTGGTTCAATGCGTTGACCATCCAGACTACCTGCCTGTGATTGTTTCGCTCAAGGTGCTGTGACCAGGGCTTTAACACAGACTGGTGCAGTTGGTCCGCGTAACCCAATGGAATCAACTCCTGGAATGCCGCGTGAAACAGTGATCCCCAGCTTTGGTTGACAGAAAAAGTGTCGGGTATTTCAATTGGTATCTCCGCATGCAGTATCATGCCTGGATCTCCTTGATGCCACAGATGCCCATCTTGTAGCGACCCGTGCGTGGAATGCCGGGTTGTACCCCTAGCGATGTTGTCTTGAGCGTTCTGGGTGAAGCAATGGTATCCCGGTCACGGTGCTTTTTATAGAACTGCTGCTCGAGAATCGTTTCTGCGGTTTGCCTGGCTGAGTCGGAGTCTGGGGCTAACGCATAGATAAGGCTTTTAAGCTGAAAGCCTGTGTTGCTGCCAAGTTTGATTGCCGTGTATCCTTTTGGTGCTGCTATTGGCCGATATTGAGTTTCTGTTTGATAAGCTGCGTTTTGGAAGACTTCTGAAAGTCGTTTCTCATGATACTCCAACACACGTGCTTGGTGTATCCGAACGCTGTCGAGGATGCCCTCCGCGCTGCTGATGTGCTCCAGACCTGTGTCAGCCAAATGCTGCCGATCCAGCGACACGGTGAAACGCATCGTGGCTGTAGGCTTTATGCATTCACGCCAGATTGAGATTTCGTTGACCGCCTGACGTCTGATAGGGGCAACCAGATCATGTTTTTTGCCGATAATAATTGTATCACTTGCAACAGGCGTGCTGTCACTGACACGAAAACCTCTGAAAGGATCTGCAAGCATTCGGTTTAGAGGCTTACCGTTCCTGTCATTGACTGCCTTGAAAAGAACTCTGTCGATTTGCGCATGGATGTCACGTGTATTTAGCCTGGTGCTACTGCGAAGTTGGTTTTGGATGTCCCGCCAAAGCGTGTCAACCCGATTACCTAGTTCCTGACCAGATTCTCTGGCTTTGATCAACATCGCAGCCATGATGGCTGTTCGCAGTGCCCCTTTGATAGAACTCCCGGGAATATAGGGTTCCAGGTGAACGGTTTTCGTGTGTTCCAGAACATCGTTCAACGTGTTTTGCTGCTGGTCAACATGAAAACAGCTCAAGAAAAGTTCCGAACACGTTGAAAATGGATCTAGGACTCGTTGTTGCCTGAGCCATGCATAATTGTCCATTTGTCGGCCGTGGCGACTGACAGCGTCAATATAATATTCGACCCACCCTTGGCGTGTTAGCCAATCAAGCCATTTACGCTCATGCAGGATCCCCGCACGCTGACTATCCGGATCAAAAACAAAGTCTAGTTTGGTGTATTTCAATCCGGTGCCAATATGGACCGGCGTGATAACCAGTAATTCAAATGGAATGGTCAGTATCTCTTTCATAGATCGATCCCCGCAAACAGCGTTTTCCCGACCCGGTAGACAGGATGCAGATCACCATAGGACAGATCCAGAATTGAGCCGGATAAGGCGGTTGGGAAACAGGATCCTTCGCGTAATACAACACAGTTTTTGCGCTTGAGCGCCCGCCCGGTTTTTGCGTCGACATAAGCCGCGGAAGCCGGAAAACCAGATCGCGACGCCAGCAAGTACCGACTGTCTGCATTTTGAAGAATGACAAGATCGACCTGTATGTCTGGTATAACACTGCCTAAAGCCATATACCAGTGGGCATTGGGACAGTTGAGCATGGAACGAATCGCCTGCGCTGATGAACCATGTGCAAGATCCATGTGCTCAGGTACAAACGTGCCATATCCACTCGATGTCTTGCCACCGATACCTGTCACGCCGAGGCTGCAAACAGTTCTTATTAAGCGAGTTTGTAGGGAACGGTCCGAGACTGCGACCAGCCAGTACAGCCCACATGTGACCTGCTCATCGTCAAAGAAACGCCAGGCTGTGACCCGATACGGCAACGGTTGCTCGTTATCTCGAATACCGACCCGATCATATGTCACAGGCATACCAAATTCAGCGGAGAAGAGTTCAGGACTGCCTTCACCGCGCGTCAGATAGGCGATATAGTGTGATATCTGATCGGCTGCGATGAACGATAGTTTCTTCAGTTGCTTTTTTGCAGATGGCGCATAAGAGGTTGCTTGCGGACTGAGCAATGGTTTTGGTAAGTAATACGAGGCTTCGAGATCAGTGCTTGCCTGACGCCATGGTAATAGACTTGAAAAACTCAGTGATCCAGACGAGACGGCGTCAAGCAGTTCACCTAGTGCCTGCTCACCATACAAGTTGATCCATTCGATGCAAACGGCCGAAAAGAAGCTATCCGAAGCCAGTGTCATGTTGGCTCCATCCAAGCCAGAAACGCCCCGGCCATCACCAAAACGCACCGGCGTGTTGAATCGCAGACGGATCAGCCTGATGTCAGGACTGGACGGCACGGCGCAGCACCTCCCTGGAGCGATCAAGATCCTGGACATAGTCCAACTCACTTCGCAGATCCAGGTCTTCGAATCGAACCCGACCGTTGCCGCGCGATCCGCCCATGCCCAAATAATCTGATTGCAACAGCCGGATGCCCTTAGCCAGAAATTCAATATCGCCATCAATCTGGTCAGGATCCTCAACGACATAGGTGAGAACAAAAGCGAACTCGGCCCCTGCCGGAACACGTTCCAGTTGGCGGGGGTTTGCGACTGATGTGATCCGGTCGATATAATTCTCGAATTTCACCTCGGTAAGGTACAGATCCGTATCTGCCTTTTCCAGTAATGCAACTGATTTTTCTGTCATGAATAGATCGCGGAACTGAAGGCGGGATCTGCGTATGTTTTTACCGCCAGAACCAAACAAGTGCTGCAAGGCATCGCTCTCTTCATCGACCTTAGGCATCCAGGGCGTTATTGCTTCACTGGCAGCCAGCAGACTGCGCATCTTACCCTTGATAGAACTGCCGGGAATAATCGGGCAGCGGGTTACGGGATCGCGAACAACGATGCTGTCAACAGCCCCAATCGGTGAGTAATCTCCCGAGGTCCCAATGTGCAGGCCGGTTTCGAGAACGATCCGGCCGGTTATGGTGAGTTTGTCTTTAATTGAACGCGCGTTTTCAGGCATTGCCGTATCTCCTTCCTGTAGAGCAAGCGATCAGGATCGATCTCCCTTGAATTTCCGATAAGCGACGATGGATTCAAGCAGGCGATAGAAATCGTCAAATTTCTTTTTGCTGCTGCCGATGTTCTTAATGATAGATGGCATGTCTAAAATGCCATTGGTACCACTGAAGGAAGCTTTTACGCTTGATTCACGACCCATCTGATAGACGAGGCGGAGCCTGAGGTATTGGACATCGCTTTGGATATCTTGGCTTAGCGTGTCACTGTCCGCGAGTTCGCGGTCGACTCTGTTCCGGATTACGGCTGCTGCCGATAGGATCTTTCTCAGTTGGGATGTTGTGAACATAGTATTGGGATTAAGCGAACTAATTAGTTTTTCACCCAATTCGATGGGATCTTGGCCTGCAAGATCTAGAACAGCGTTACCCGAGGTGTTACCAGGCCTATTCGAGGTGTCGTTGCCCCTGTTTGTCCCATAACGCTGATCCTGGTAGCCGGGACTGCGGCGATCGTTACGGCTGTTATAATTGTTGTACTGGTCGGCCATATCAATTTTCCCCTCTCTTTCGTGCAGAATAGATACAGAGCATAATCGCGGTAATCAGGTGTTTTCTTGACTGCTTGTTGGTAGCCCACGTATAGAGGTTTTTGCGCAAGTGTTCGTAGTGCTCTTTCACCAGAGTATTGGCCTGATTTCCCGGATCACGGCGTGCAATCAGGTACATGAGCCGGGCAAGAGACAGTTTTTCGTCTGGTGATTGGAGCAGGTGAAGCATCTTGTACATAAACGACATACTGGCGGCAAATTGGCCCTGCTGTTGTTCATTGTCAAGCTTCAGGCTTCCCAACAGGAAATCGCGCATGGGCAGAACATACTCGCTCAAATCATGCCAAGTGTAGACATGCTTGCAAGTTGTCCGTCCAGAACTGCTTTCCAGTCCGAACAATGCGATCTGGTCTTTTTCACCCCGCTTGGCTTGCGTTTCAAGGTCGCCAGTTATTTCAGCCATGCGTGATATGGGAAAATCTGGTCTGAACATACCAATGCCGGCAGAAAAACTGAGTTTATCTCCCGTGAACAGGCGGAATTTTTCACGTAAATCCAGTGCAAAATCGATCATTTCGTGCCAAGGACCAACCATGAACAGGTCATCGCCGCCCGAATATACGATCACCAGGTTGCGGTTACCTTCGGCGGCGATGTGGTTCATGTGACTGCGGAAGAAACGTGATAAACTGCGTGACAGAACAGCAGAACGACCCAATGTTTCGTACATGCCTTTATCGGGTGCATCTCCTCGAAGGCCTTCGGCAAATAGCCGGCCGAGATTATCGATATCCGCACGTAAAACACCCAATCGGCCGATACCTTTGTCACCTGGCGCTTCAATAAAGTCCTTGAACTCGACTGCGCCGTCTTCTTTACCTATGCAGTGGTTGTAATCCGCGATCCACAGCCGGGTTGCGATCGAAAGACCGCTGGCCCGATGGTTTTTCGAATAAATTCTGACAGTCTTTCTAGGCTCTCTTATGAGCAGTTCCCTGGTTTGCGCCGGTGTCATCGTTGCCAGATAATGCGTTCCTGCTAAAGAAGGTAAGGGAAGGTTCAGGTTGCCAGGTTGCATATCCTTTAAGACGGCAAACACACATGATGTGTCTGGACCTTGAGCACTGCTCTTAGCCAGGCTTGTTCCGAGTTCGATCAGAGCATGGCAGGTTTGACAGATGTACGCGTCGGTATCTGATGTATCTGTCTCCTTAACTTGCATTAACCGTCCAGACTGTCCGCAGACTCGGCATTCGCGGTCTCCACTCACGGGTTTGGCAGGTGTAAACAATGTTGCGATGTCGCCAGTGGCAAAGCGCTGGAGTTTCTGGACTGAAATGATCCGGGAAACATCTCGGTAAACATCTCTTAAGGAGCTTACCTCGGTATCTTCCTGCTGCATGAATTGGCTGGCTGTAGCTGGTGAACCGCCTAGGCCGAGATAAAGCTGAACTGCGAAATGGTCGTACAACCATTGGTTGATCTGACGATAAGCCTGTTCCAACAAGGAGCGTGCCTTTTCGGTATTGGGCAGAAGCATAAAAAAGCCGCCGCCGCCGTTATATAACAGGTTTGCCCGGGACAATTCAAGTGATGTGAGTATTTCGTCTGCGATTTGCTCTAGGATCAGCTCAAGATAAAATGAGCGGCCGCGCAAAGACTTTAGAGCCTGCTTGGAACTGATCGTGTATAGAAAATCCTGAATCCCCGACAAATCGGCGTGTGCCAGGAGAAACAACGGTTCGTTACGAAAGGCTCGCACATCGTTCAGAATAAACGAGCGATAATCACTGATTTTACGTTCTTCCAGACAGTCATGGATGCAGCAGGCAACAGCAGTTGTCAGCGAGACATGATCGAAGAGCGAAATGTCCGCTAACTGAGTCTGATCCGTGCTGGAAGGTACATAAGACAAGTAGCTGTCCAATATGCCGTAGACTGAGTTGAGATAACTGGAATCTTGCCAGTCAATCGATTGAAGATCCATAGCCAAATTGCGCCAGATCGCCGCGTATTGTTCCTGATCGGCTTCGCCTTCTGCGGTTCGTTCAATAGGGGCAATCAGGCGTTGCTCGTCATGCTTGCCGTATACAAGCGGGTATTCTTGTTCTAGGTTGTCTTTGTTGCGCTGTGTACGAACGATGTTGAATATGCTGTCAAGTCGCTTGTTTGCATCAAAGCGCTGTCCGGAAACGGCGGTATCTCCTTCACCGGACTTGTTTCGGCGGTCCGTGCCTGCTGCGATATTATCGGCTTCACATATAATCCACGCTGGATGGTCAAAGGGAAGACCTGATTGAAGCAGTTCACGTATGTGGTGATATCTGATGCATGCGACAACTGATTGCTGTTCTTCTGATTGGCCAATGATGCTACTGATTTCCTTAGCGCCTGCTTGGGAATGGTTATGGCCTGCCTCGCCGAGTCCTGAGCGCAGGATTACTTTCCCAATATCATGCAGCAACCCTGACCAGATCAAGCGCAGCTTGATGTGATTCATCTTCGTCATCCTTCCTGAAAGTGATCAGTGTCATGAGAAGATATTGCCTTTTTAATAAGATATTAACACATGCGCATTCAATATAATATATTTAAAATGGAAAAAATATAACCGTTATATTGTTCAACATGTATGAAAACAGCTTGTCTTGATCGATGTCACGACATGATTAGGTCAATTTATTTTTTGTTAACTTGCTAAAATCAGGCGATCTTGTTTTCAAGCATACATACTCTTAGCAAAATCACATAGAATGAATTGGCGGTTAAGATAGATCAACAAGGATAATGAACTATGAGCCAGACAACATGGCAATATGCGCAATGATTTGCTTTACAAAAATATGCGATATAATCAAAGGTAAAATTCATCAGGGTAATTCAGGGGATAATTGGAACTGGGTCGATGCGAGAGTTTCGCAGTTTATGGATGACAGCATTTCGGCTTATGTTGAAATTATTGTTTGTCGAGTGTTTGGTGATTAGTACCCCATCAGTGCAGCGTCTTTTCTATCTTAGGATTGGTCATGTTCCAATATTGCATCTTGAATCAATACCGGATAGGCAATATTCTAACAGCCATAATGGTAATCAACAGGAAGCAATCATGGATTTGAAGAAATATCGGCAGTCAAAGGGATTAACGCAAAAGGTTGTGGCTGACCATATCGGTTGTTCGGCTGTGGTTTATTCAAGGTATGAGACTGGCGATAGAGAGCCATCGATTGACATGCTCATCAGGATTGCTGACGTATTGGATGTTGCAATAGACGATATAGTCGGTAGAGTACGGCCCAATACGTCAGGTTTAACGACATATGAGCGAACGCTATTAACAACCGCTCGAAAAGCAGACGAACGTGCGAAACAGGATGCGCTCTTGATTTTGGAAGCGCATCCTGAGGAACATGAGTAAGAAAGATCGAAACCATCCTGACGAAGTATAACTTCATTACCCACCAACCCCGACCTGTTTCGGCTTCAGGATATCCGCCAACACGTCGCTGGCCATCTCGTCCACTGTCTGGATCGCATGCGAGTAGATCAGGCTGGTCGTGACCGTACTGGCATGCCCGGCGCGTTTGGCCACCGTCTGCAGCGGAACTCCTGCCATGATCAGCAGCGTTATGTTTGTATGCCGCAGTGAGTGGATCGTGATATACGGCAGGTCAGTCTTGCGGATGAACTCGCGAAACCAGCCGGTGATCGTGTCCGGGTGGATCGGCTGGCCATCATAGGTCGTGAACACTCGGTCATGCTCCTGCCAGTACTTGCCCAGTCGCAGCCGTTCCTCGTTCTGCCAGGCGCGATAGCTTCTCAGCATGCTGAACACCGCATCCGGCAGCCGGATCGTCCGGTCCGAGGTAACGGTCTTGGTGTCTGCTGTGATTATACCCTTGCCCGGCAGGTACTGCGATGACCGGCGAATGGAAAGCGTCTGCTTGTCCCAGTTGATGTCCTTCCATTCAAGGCCACACAGCTCACCCCGGCGCATACCGCTGTAGATCAGGAGCTTCACCATCACCTGGTACTTGATCGGCTCATTCTGCAGGTGCCCCAGCAACACAGCCGCCTGCTGCTCATCCAGGTATTTCGCTTCCAGGCGTGGCGCTTTCGGCGGTCTCACGCGCTTGGCGGGGTTGTCCGGGATGATCTGCCAAAACACTGCGGTGCTGAGGATAGACGAAATCACCCGGTGGTAATGCTGCACCGTCCGCTTGGACAAGGTCGTCTTCCCGGGCAATTCCTTGAAGCCGCGGGTCATGGTCATATCCAGCGCATCGCACATCTTTTCAGCAATGCACCGCATGACCGGCCTGCCCGCCAGGATCGCCTGCAGTGTCGCCGTGCCGATCTTCGCCTGTTTTGCGAACAGCGTCGGCTTCTGGTTCTGCGCGTTATACTTTTCCAGCAATGCCGGGCGAACGACCCAGGTCTTGTGGCTTCGGATCCCATCCTCGGCCAGGTTGTTATAAAATTCGATCAGGTGCATAGGCTGCAGCTTATCCAGCCGGATGTGCCCGATCGCCGGCAGGATCCGCCGCATGAACTGCCGGTAGCGGCAAACCGTTCTCGGCGCTAACTGCTGGTCGGCATATTCCACGAGCCAGCGCTCGACAAAGGCCTCGAATGTCGCGTTGGTCTGAACCACCTTGCCCAAGCGCACCTTGTTCTCAAATAAAACAGCGGCCTCGTGGACCGCTTTTTCTATCTGCCTATCTGTCATCCCCGGCTCTGGCTTCCAGGTCATGGTTTTACGAATCTGACGTTTGCGCCGGTCATAGCCACAGCTGACCGAAATGAAGTAGGAAGTCTTCCGTTTGGTGATCGTTGCCATGCTGCTGTCCTCCTTTGTTGTGGGTCATAGTACCTCTGTGCCGAGGTCATATCAAGTTATATTTTTCGTTCTGAAATCGGCCGTATGCCCTTCGTAGCAGGCCTTTCCGGCTCCAGGACCATCGTCAGCCTGGCCTTCAAATGCGCTTCCAGATCGTCGATATCGATCAGGTGCTTCCTGCCCGCCATGATGCACGGGATCACGCCGTCATAGACCATGCGCCGCAGAAAATAGGGCGTGATGGACGTGCCGGGATCCTGGTCCTTCAGATACTTGTATGCTTCGTTAATGGATCGTAATCTGCCCATGCTGTACCTCGTTCAAAAGAATAAGGCCGGAAAGAAACCATCCCTCCCGGCCTTTGTTCGTTATTATTGTTTACGTCAGTCCTTAGCCGTCTCTGTCGGATCCCCCTTAGCCTTCAGTTGCTCAAACTTGCGTTTAACAAAATCGGGGAGAGGCAGGCCCATGACCCCAAGGTTCTCGACGATTGACAGGCCCTCATTGCCGCAGAAGAACAGGATGATCGCCGTCCGGCAAAAGGCCTGCAGGCCGAGGATCGCATCCAGTTGCACGCCGATCAGCACAACCAGCAGGATCAGGCCCTTGCGGATCAGCCCCTTGAACCCGGCCTTGGACTCCAACGCGCCGGTCTGCGACTTGCTGGATTTCTGCCAGACGGCAGCGATCAGGATCCCGGTGATGTAGTCGATGGCCATCAGGATGACAAGTGTCTGCAAGGCTGTATCCCACCCTCCCAGTGCTCTGGCTAAAAAACTACCAGCCACCGAGAGCGCCACCAGCACTGTATCTTTGATCAATATTGTCTTGTTCATATGATTTACTCCTTCGGTATTCTCAGGGTCTGGCCGGTATGGATGGTGTACGGTTCCTTGAGGCCATTCAGCTCGATAATCTCCTGGTAGCGCCGGCCATCGCCCAGCAGCTGCTGCGCAATCCGCCACGGACTGTCACCGGTCCGGACCGTATACAGCCGTTCACCATCGATCGATAGTACCTGGCCGGTATGGATCGTATAGGGCGCGACGATGCCGTTCAGCTTGGCCAGCTCCAGATACCGTCTGCCGTCACCCAACAGCGCTCGGGCAATCGACCAGAGCGAATCGCCTTTCCTGACGACATAGGTCTCGGTCCTGGTTGTGACATAATCGATGAACGGACACTTGAACCATTCCTTCCAGCCGGTATCGTTGACCGTGCTGGTCAGGCGCGTCCTGATCACGCCGGCCTTGGTGCCGTGCGCCTCGATGACCTCGCCCTGGCCGATATAGACACCAACATGACCGCGCTTCCAGACGATCAAGCCCTTGATCTCCGGTAATGCAGCAATCGGCCCTTTTTCCACAGCCGTGTTATGCAGCCCGTTCGCCGACACATCCGGCAGGCCGTCCAGCTTGTAGACGATCTTGCCATCGTCGTTGGTCCAGTAATGGCCCTTGATCAGGCCGATGCAGTCCTGGACCGGCTTGCCCAGCCAGGTAGCGCGGATGAACGATAAGTAGGGCAGGATCTTTAGCGGGTACTGTTTCTGCTTGCCCGCCAGGAGCGACTCGGTCAGCACATGGCCATAGGTGCCATAAACATACCCTGTACCGAGCCGTGCCATAGCATGCCCGACCAGAGACAGGTTGGTTTTTCGTTTCGACATTAGCGTTTCCTCCAATTTGGTTTATTGAGATGCTCATGAAAATGAATTATGATGTATACGTCATAGAGGCTGAAAAGAACACCCGGTATTTGTGTGTTAACGAGAGCAGGGGCTGAATATGGACGATTTTGAAAAACACTTAAATAAAAGGCTGCAGGATCCGGCATTCAAAACAGCCTGGGACGATTCCGAAGCAGCACACAACCTGATCAAAGCGCTGATCAAGGCGCGGATGGATGCTGGGCTTACCCAGAATCAGCTCTCGAGCAAAACCGGGATAGATCAGGCGATACTGAGTCGCATTGAAACCGGCAAGGCAAATCCCAGTTTGAGAACACTGCACAAACTGGCAAAAGGCCTGGGGAAAAAGCTCATTATTGAGTTTAAGTAACCTGCGCCTTGCCAGCCGAAATCCGGGTTGGTTGGTCAGACTCAATCATCCACATCCGACTCCGTTCGTTCTGCCACGACCATAATGTCCTTTTGGATCGCCGCGATCAGCTGTGCCACCTCGTTATAGGGACGTGTTGCCAGGTAGTTAATCACCTGCTCGAGCAAAGTCTTGTTAATCGAAAACCGCATGTGTTCCTCCTCAAATCTCTTTTGCGCCGGCAAACTCGGGAATCTCTGTTGCCAACCGGTTGTAAATGTCCGTACGCGTGTAGCCCATCTCATCCTTTTCGGTGAGATACACCTCCCGGAACGAGTTGGCCAGGTTCTGTCCGTCCAGCTTCTCCCGGTCCCGGTAGGTCGCATCGGCATACCCCATCAGCTGGACCGTTATAGTCGGGACATCGGTCATGTACTGCTCGATAATGGCGATCACGCGAAAATAGGTTGCCGTTATTCCGCGCTCGTCCGTCATGGTTATCTGTAAGGCCACGTTTTTTCCTCCTCTACACAAGAATGGCAAACCAGTTGGCGCTGATCCCGGAAAACCCGGACCCGCCAATGGTCGCCTGGAAACTGGTTGTGGTAATGCTTCGGATCTTGAGCGCGCCGATATCGCCGGTGAAATCGTGCGTGTACTGACCAAACACCCTGGGCGCAGCCGGGAACGTCTTACCGAACGACACGGTCGTCCAGGACGACGTGGTCAGCGACATGGTCCCTGCCGCCCAGCAGGTGTTGCTGCCAATGGTCAGCTTATTGAAGTATCCTTCCAGTGCGTGTACCGCCTGCCAGCGCTTGGTCGATGTCCCGCACCGGTCGTTGTTGTCCAGATGCGGTTCCACGCGCCAGCAAGAAACGGCACCCTCCGCGGCAATCGCGCCGCTGGTTAAGGCACCACAGCTCAGCGCGTAATTATTGAGCGTCACCGCGCCCCAGAACTTATGTGTTGCGGTGGTGCTGGCCGTGGTCCCGAAATCAACCTTGTACGCCGTATAGAACCCCGAGCCGTTGATGAACTTACCCAGATCAATCGTCTTGCCGCCGGACGACGCGGCCAGCCACGGTCCTGTCGGGTTTGCCAGGTATGTCGACACTTGACCGACTTCGACACCGGCGCTAAAGAAGCGCACGGCGCCATCGCCCAGTTCGGCGGTATAGCTGCCCGACACCGCTTCGAATTTGCCCTTGCCGTTCAGCACGGACCCGTTCCAGGCCAGTGCGCCATTGCCAAACGAGAACTGGCCGTTGTCCAGGCTGATCCACGACCCGCCCGTCGCCGATTGCAGTGTTCCCGCTACAATATTCTCCGCGCGGATCTCGCCCGAATCCACCGGTGTCACGGTCGGACTGAAGTAATCCGATGTCCTGCTGGTGCCTGCGGTGCCGTAGTTTAGGTACCGCAGCCGAATACGGTGGCAATTTGCGGGCATCCGGCAAAAACTGGCGGCGACCTTGCCCGTCGGGACCTCCGCCTGGTTTAGCACGTTGCAGCCGAGAATATAGGCCTCAATATCGAGCCAGCCGCCGGTACTGCCGCTCTTGGTCCAGAAGTAGAAATTGGAGGTAGCAGACGCGAACGTGCGCGACCCGGTATAGAACGGGATGACGGACAGGCTGGTACCGTTTCTGTCCATGGCGTGCAGGCCAAAGTAGCGCGTGCCGTCCGTGCTGTCGCACTTGATCGACAGTGTGACCTTATACGTCTTTGTCGGGTCCACGTCGAAATAATTCGAGAAGACCGACAGGTTCCCGGTGGTCGTCACCCGGTGTACCGGCGCGTTCTTGGTCGCATCCGTGACAATACTGCCGTCCGTACTGGTCCAGCCCGTCAGGTCGCTGGTGGTGGAGTAATTGTTGACCAGGTTCTTGGCCAGCGCATGCAGCTTATCGACGGTGATGCTCCCGGCATCGATCCTGGCAGCATCCAGAGACCCGGTGGTGATCTTAGCCGCATCCAGGCTGGCGATCTTCGCCGACTGGATGGTGCTGTCGGCGATCTTGGCGTTGGTGATGACCGCATCCGCCAGGATCCCGCTCGCCGCCGTGATCGTGCCCGCCACCAGCTTATTGGCCGTAATGGTCGCCGCTGCAATCTTGTCACCGGTGATCGCGCCTGCCACGATCTTATCCGCCGTCACCGCCCCCGCTGCGATCGCTCCTGCACCGATGGCATTGGCCGCTACCGTGCCGGCGGTGACCGCATTGGCCGCGATCTTCCCGGCAATGACCGCGTCCGCCGCCAGTTCACTGGCCGAGATGGCGCCTGCTGCGATCTCGTTGCCGGTGATGGTGTTGGCCGCCAGTGCTGCGGCATAGATCGAGCCGGGCACGATCAGGCCACCGTCGAGGATGGTTGCCGACGGCACGACCATGGCGATGCCGGACTTGTTGAGAAAGACCAGGACATCCGCAGCGGTCAGGGCCGGGAAGGTATCCGACACGACAAACGTACCCGGGCTCGCCGCCAGCCAGTAGACGTAGGTATAGTTGGTGTAGCCGTCCGCGATGGCATACGACACGCCGTTGTACTGGATGTTGACGCTGTTCCACTGGATATACCCGGGGGATGGCGCGTTGTTCAAAATGGCATACATGGCGGATCACCTCGTTCCACCCACCTCAAAACAGCAGGTGCGTGGCAATAGACAGCTTATCGGTCGCCACCTGGCCCGCCCCGATCTTGGCCCCGATCACGGCACCATCGGCCAGCTGTGTGCTGCCGATCGCGCCCGACGCCACCGTGCCGGACGTGACCGCACCGGATGCCAGGGCATCGGTCGTTACCGCGCCCGTGGCCAGCTTGGTCGAGGTCACCGCGTTTGATGCGATCTTCGCCTCCGTGACCGCGTTCGATGCCAGCTTGGTATCGGTCACCGCACTGCTGGCAAGCTGCGTGCTGTCCACCGCACCCGCGCCGATCTTGCCCGTGGTCACCGCCCCCGACCCGATCTTGGCTTCCGTCACGGCGCCGGTCGCAATGTTCCCGGCCTGCACGGCATCCGTCGCCAGGAGTCCGTTCGTAATGGCTGCGGATGCGATCTTGGTGGTGGTCACAGCCCCTGACCCGATCTCACCCGAACCGATCGAGCCATCCAGCAGGATCGCGCCATCCACCATGCGTCCTTCGCCGATCACCAGCTGGTGCACGCCGTTGTTGTTGATGCAGATCAGGATATCGTCGTCCGTCAGGGCCGGCTTGGTCGCCGAGGTCTTGAATGTCGCCGGTGTGGTGGCCATGGTCCAGTACAGGTACTTATCGCTGGTGTTGCCGTTGGTGATCGTGTGCTTGGTGCCTTTGTACATGACATTACAGTCCGCCCAGGCAATGCTGCCCGCCGCCGGCGAGTTATCCGTAATGGTGAACCCGTCCAGGATCGGGTGCGCGAGGCTCAGCATCTCGGACGTGACATGGTGCGGCAGGCCGGACTGGCGGAGCCCCATATTCATCAGGCTGTCGATCCGGTAGGTGATATCATAGAGGACCGACTTGAATCCGTCGGTAAAGGCCCGGCTGACGGCTGCCTCGACGGATCTTTCAATAGTCGCCTGGACGCGCTGGTTGGTGAGATTGATGCGCTTTTTCATAAATAACCCCTTTCAAAACAATAGGTGTGTGGACCAGTTGACCTGGCTTTCCTTGATCGACCCTTCGGCGATCTTATCGGACGTAATGCTCCCGTTCACGAGATGCTCTGCGGTGATCGCGCCGACCGCGACCTTTTCAGATGTCACGGCACCTGCCGCCAGCTTATCCGCCGAGATGGCGCCGTCTGCGATCCGCTGGCCGTTAATCGTGCCGACGGTCAGGTTATCCGCGTTCAGGTTGATGACATTGATGTTCGCAGCATCAATCGTGCCGGCGGTGATCTTGTTTGCGGTCATGCTGACGATCTTGGCGTCGGTGATCGACCCGTCCGCAATCTGCGCTGTTTCGACGGCACCCGTCTCGATCAGGGCGGAGGTGATGGCACCGATCGCGATCTTGGCGGTGGTGATTGCCAGGTCGGCGATGACGCCGCTCTCGGCGGTAATCGTGCCGGCGGCGAGCTTATCGGCGGTCAGGCTGTGCGCGGCGATCCGGTCCGCAGATAACGTGCCGGTCGTAATGAAATTGGCGACGATCTGGCCGTCCATGGTGATCGCTGTGGTGTATGGGCCATTGTACCCGGTCGCAGAATAGCTGAGCCCGCCCATGTTCCAGCGCCAGACGCGCGTGGCGGTATGGATGTCCGATGTGTCCATGATCAGGATCTCGTAGGGCTGGTTCTGATCGTTATAGCGGAGGACAACGTTCCCGGCCTCACCGTTCGTGACCAGTGCCGTCACCTGATCGATCGCCAGGCTGAGGTCCGCCTTGGTGCTGCTGAGGATCTGGCCGAGATCGGCGATCTGCTTGGCGCTGTTGCCGCTGTACGTGATGGGGCTGTTAGAGAAATCCGCTTTGTTTTTCTCCGGTGTCAGCGGGTACTCGACCAGGCGCACGATCCGCTGAGTATCCATGAACTGGTTCGGCTTGTCGAAGATCCGAACCGTGTCGCCCAACTGGAAATCGAGAATACTGTATTCCGGCCGGCTGCCAGCCAGGTTCAGGACATCGACGCGAAACGCGACGCGCGGCTTACTGAGCACGTCCAGTATGGCCAGGGCGTCGTCATACAGCGCCTGCGCATTGGTATAGCGCTCGTCGATCCACTTGCGTTCGATGATCTTCGTCGTGAACTGCGTGTTGTCCAGATACTCCAGGCCGTTATTGACCGATGCGATCGACAACCCGTCCTTGCCGTACGGGTAGAGCCGCGTTGCCAGGTCATACGTGTCCGACTGGTAGTCGCGGTCACGCAGGTTCAGCTCGCTATAAACATATGCCCCGCGGTCCTGGCCGCGCCGGGTATACACCCAGACCGTGTGGTTCAGGGTATCAAGCCAGGCCTCGACGCCGTACACCGCGCAGCACTCGAGGATGATCTGGTACACCGAGACATTGGTCAGGCGCAGCGTACGCAGTTTGATGTTGGCGTCGACCAATTGGTATGTCCAGCCGGTGTCCGCCAGG
>Ga0172382_10004608_pt1 | contig 21044 bp, 26 predicted proteins | sample Leawel138RmetaG_FD_122245 | JGI IMG/M metagenome (GOLD analysis project Ga0172382, IMG submission 122245) | Leachate microbial communities from a municipal landfill in Southern Ontario, Canada - Leachate well 138R metaG | ecosystem: Engineered > Solid waste > Landfill > Unclassified | place... | reverse complement strand
GGAACTGGGGATCGAACGCGTCACCCTCTACCGCTATGTCGGCCCGAACGGCGAACTCAGGAACTACGGAAAGCGTGTCCTCGGCTTAGCGTAGGATTTCGCCCCCTCCCGCAAACGACCCCTGGATCTGCTGGAGCCTTGGTCGATCACACCGGAAAGCAAGGATCCATCAGGTGCTGCTGCAAGTAAGGTGAGCGAAAAGAAGCTCAATAGCATTGATGGCGAACGGCTGGCTCGGCTTCATGGCGCAGGGGCTCTGGGAATCGCTTATGCGCAGCTTCTATCAATGCAGAATGTCGAGAATTTTACCCAGTTGGCGCAGATCCATGACCAGCAGGCTAAATTGAAGGTTGCTCGATCCCCTGCACTACCTGCCGATTTCCTGTCCAGGGAGGATGGCGATCTTTTGATCGACTGGGACCAGGTCCTGAAGCCTTGATGGCAAGCAAAACAGAAGCAATGACTATGGCCTCTTTGCCCATCAGGGCTGTTCAACTTTCAGTCCGGTATGATCGAGTCGAAGACCGGCTTCTGGTTCTGGCAATGGATGCTGCAGGGAAGTCGGCAACCATGTTCATGACCCGCAGGCTGACGACGTTCCTGATCAATGAGCTCGCCAAACTCCTGGAGAAATCCAGTTTCCAAGCTCGTCAGGCCCCTGTTGAACATAGGGATGATGTGATTATGTTCGAGCATCAGGGCGCACTGCAGAAAATTGACCAGCAGGGGATGGCGCACAGAAAAGACCAGTCAGGCCAGGGTCCGAAATCCGTTGACATTGGAACTGGGGTCAAAATTCCCCCAAGTCCGCATGAACTGGTCCAAAGTATCGAGATCACGACGAAGCCAACGGTATTCGAGATCCTCATCAAGGGTTCGAAGCCATTGGCTTCCATGGTTCTGAAAAGATCGGAACTACATCAGATTGTCGAGATGTTCCGCCAGAAGGCCGATGCTGCTGGTTGGCAAATTCAGATTGATATTCCTTGGCTCGCACCACAGGAAAGTGTGTTTGTGATCAACTGAGCAGCGTAATTATGAGGCCGCCATCGGCAGGAGGCTATCGGGTTTTGACCGAAAAAAAGATCAGGCCGTGCATCCCCTCCTGATCCTCATGCCGGGTCAGAACCTCATGGAAGCCATTCTGGCCAAGGATCATATAGAGTCGCCCGATATCATAATCATTCATCATCATGGCGTCGGGAGCGTAGTAGCGATCGTCGGAGAACACATCCCTCACGCCGTTCTGGTCGACCGTGAAGTAGCAGGAATGGTCGGTGAGATACCGGGCGACGCGACTGTCCTTGTAGGCCGTGAAATGGATCGAGATCACGCCCCCGGGCTTCACCTGCTTGAGAAGCCGGTCGAAAATGCGATAGCCGAGCCCGGTCTCCAGATGCTGGAAAACGATATAGCTGTTGACCCAGTCGAAGCGCGTTTCCTGAAGAGCGGGATGGTCGAGGGTAGGGAAGCATTCAATATTGCCGAGCTTCTCGGAAATTGCGTTTTGCAGGCAGATGCGCCGCATCGTATCGGAAATGTCGATCCCGATCGCCCGTCCACACAATCTCGCCATTGGAATGATCAGCCTGCCCACGCCTGACCCAAAATCGAGGCAGCAATCCTCTTGGGTGAAGCGCCGGCCAAAATGCACCTTGAGGGTCTGTGTGGTGTCTTCGATAAACTGCGAACCGCTCTCGAAGAAGACGGCCCGCTCCTGGGGAGACAGCGCGCCGGAAGGGCCGGTCTTGTATTTGGGGTCAGTCAGCACCGCCCAATAGGGGTCGGCTTTGGCGAATTTCTCCCAGGCATTTTCACTCATCGCAGCGTTGTCTCTTGCAGGAGCTCGTCGTAAATCTGGCGGGTCTGTCGCGCATTGTTTGACCAGCTGAAGCGACTGCCGGCTTCCATGAGCTGCTGGCGACGCGTGGCGTCCCTGTGCCACCCCTCCTCGATCGCGCGCGCCATTGCAAGCCCCCAGGCATCGGGATCGAAGGCCTCGATGGCCAGGCCCGGCTCTCCGGCCACTTCCTCGGTAGCGCCGCCACGCGCCACCACAGGTCGCGCCCCGCTCGCCATCGCCTCGCTTACGGGCATGCCGAAGCCTTCATATGATGAAGGGTAAAGGAAGGCGGCGCAGTGCCGGTAAAGCACGCGCATCAGCCGCTCCTCGACATAGCCCTTGAAGCGCAACCGGCCCTGTCGCTCCAGCCTTTCCGTATTTCCGGGCAGTTTCAGGTCTCCCCAACCGGCCGGCCCGACAATGACGAGAGGAAAGCGCGCCTTGATTGAAAGGGGCAGCCCGTCATAGGCACGGATTGCAGTCGCCAGATTCTTGCGTGGTTCCAATGTCCCGACACACAGGAAAAATTCGCCCGACCTCAGGTCAGCCGCCTTGAGCAGTTCGTCATCGTCATATGCGGGGAGCAGGTAGAAAGGATTAACGCCCGGATAGGTGACCCGGATCTTTCCGGCCGGAACCCCGAGCGTTGCGGTGATCTCCCGGGCGCTGAATTGTGAGACCGTGTTGATCAGGGGCGCTTTACGGAACTCTTCGGTACGGGCCTCAAGCCATCTGACCCGCTCGGCTGGGTGCCATTCGGGATGGCGCAGATGTGAGACGTCATGGATAAGGGGAAGGGTCGGAACGGAAGAAGCCGCCGGGGGCAGGAAATTGGTGGCGTGGAAAAGGTCGACGCCCCGGGAGGCGCGGCGAAAGCCTGCAGCCTTATAGAAGCGCCAGGCGCTTCGGACAGGACCGATCCGGCTGAGCCGGGCCAGTGGCGACGACCGGAGCGGGGCTGTCAGATCCGCCGTTGGTTGCAGGCTTGGCGCCTTCATGCGCAATCCGTCATAGGTACGGATCGCGACGTCGGATTCCGACATTAGATGCTGGATAAGAAACTGCGTATAATAGCCGATCCCCGTTCTCGGGGTTCGCAGTACGGTCCCGTCAAAGCCGACGATCATGGGCGGCCGCCCTGTCGCCGATTCGAGAGCCGCCGCAGCATCTCTTCAAGGAGACGGGAGGCGCGGTCCTGCGACGCGGCCTCGACGTAGCAACGCATTTCCGGGGCGTTGCCCGATGGGCGAAGATGCACGATTTCGCCACCGGCGAGTTCGAACCGTAGCCCGTCGGTGGCGTCCGCTCTCTGGATATCGGAGCCGAGAAAGCGGCCGGGATTTCCAGGATCTTGCGCCAGCCAGGCCATCAGATCGCGGCTTGCTTCAGTCGGGTAGTCCTGAAGCCGGCCGCTCACGCTCGCCGGGAGCGCCAGCGACCCGACGAGTTGCGAAAGGGTCGTGTTGCGGCGGTGAGCCTCATGCAGGACAGCCAGGATTGGCAGCGTGCTGTCACGGGTAGGCAAAGGATCAAGAGTCACCCCACCGAAGGAAGTTTTCGAGCCGGTCAGGAAGCCGCCATTTGCCTCGAAACCGACCACGGTCGGTATTCCACCGACTGCGAACTGTTGCATGGCCTCAATGACATAGGGTGACCCGACCCTAGTCCGGGTCACCGCATCGCCCAGCACATGCTCGCTTCCGGAACTGGAGGTCACCGGCGTCGCCACGCCCTGTGCGCCCAGAAGCCGGCTCGTCAGCAGGCCGAGCGCATCGCCACGTATCTGCGCGCCGGTTTCATCCAGAATAAGCGGCCTGTCGCCGTCGGCATCCGTCGAAACGACAGCATCAAGGCGCTGTTGACGAGCCTGGCTTGCAATGCAGTCGAGACTGGCCGGGTCGAGAGCTTCGGTGTCGACTGGAACAAATGTATCGGAGCGACCAAGGGGAATAGCCTGTGCGCCCAGACGGGTCAGCAAATCCGGCAGAAAATCTCGCAATACGGAGCTGTGCTGATAAACGCCGATCCGATGACCTTCAAGGGAGACCACGCTTCCGAGGGCTTTGTAGCGCCGGCCATACAGCTCCATGGCGTTGCCTGAGGTGATGCCTTCACGACAAGGGGCCATGGCGTCTGGAGAAGGTCCATTGGCGAGCGAGGCGATGGCCAACTCGTCCGCCTTCCCGATTTCCCCATCGGGCCGGTAGAATTTGAGTCCGTTTCTGTCGGCCGGTATGTGCGATCCTGACACCATGATGGCTGCCAGACCTCGATTTCCGGCAAAGAGCGCAAGAGCGGGCGTCGCCGTGACGCCGCAATCGACGGGCCGCATGCCAGCTTTCAGCAGCGCGTCGATGCAGGCCGATGCAATATCCGGACTGCTCGCGCGCAGGTCGCGGCCCATGGCGATCTCGTCTCCCGGCTTTATCTTTCCGCAAGTGACGAGGTGTTGGATGAAGGCGACGGTGAACCGAGCCGCGGAACCGTCCAGCAACTCGCTTGCAAGTCCTCTCAATCCACTTGTGCCGAACTGGACCGCCATCTGGATTAAAACAGCTCCTCGATCTCACCCTCAGCTTCGATCTGGCCGCGATTGAGCTTGATGCCCTTATTGCAGAACATATGCATCAGCTCCTTCGAATGGGAGGCAAGCATGACGATGCCGGCACGTCCGGTGTAATCGGCGAGATAGTGACTGGCCTTCTCGTTGAAAGCCGGATCGCCGGCGATGATGCCTTCATCGAGCAGCAGGATATCCGGTTCAAACGCGGTCGAGACAGAAAACAACAGCCTCGAGATCATACCCGAGGAATAGGTTCTCACGGGCAGATTGATGTAATCGCCCAGCTCCGAAAAGGCGACGATATGGTCCATGCGCCGTTTGATCGAGACGAGATCCTGGCCGAGATAAAGGCCGCGCATGATGATGTTCTCGTAGCCGCTTGCCTCGACATTGACGCCGGCCGCTATGTCGATGAGGGCCGTGATCTTTCCCGCCGACCGGATCGAGCCGCCTGTAGGCTCGTAAATACCCGCGATCGCCTTGAGCAGGCTGGTTTTCCCTGCGCCATTGTGGCCGACCAGGCCGATACGCTCGCCCTGCCGGACGGTCAGGCTGATGCCGTCCAGGGCGCGGATATACCGCCGGCCATGCCCCTCCTGTGAAATGCGCGAGCCGACAAGTCCCCGGATGAGGTCTTTTTTCAGTGAGCGCACCGCATGGTCATAGACCGGCAGATCGAGTTGGACATTGTCAATTTCGATGAAGGGCACGGTCATCTTGCATCACAGCCAGTAGACGATCCGGCGCCGCGCCCGGGAATAGGCCGCCAGCGCCACCAGTCCCATCATAATTGCAAGCGCGCCGGTTATGGCAATAGAGGTAAGCGGCAGGACACCTTGCAGCAGCGGCGCACGGATGCATTCGACCATGTGGAAAAACGGATTCAGCTCCACGATCCACCGGTGATGGGAGAGAGTTTCAGCTTCCCAGATGATCGGAGTTGCAAAGAAAGCCAGCTGTAGGAAGCCGGCAATGGCGGGGGGAACGTCGCGGTAACGCGCGCTCAGCACGGCAAACAGCAGCGACGCGGATATGAGAAACAGAAGCAGGACGATTGCTCCGGGGATCACGGCAAGAATGCCCCATCCAGGGAAGCCGCCATAGATCAGGTAAACCGGGGCCATGACGAGCACGTTATGAAGAGCAATGATCACGTTTCGCCACATGCAATGGAACAGGTGGATCAGTTTGGAAATGGTGATGTTCTTGATGATGGGGCCGGCGGCGATGAAGCAGTTGGCCCCTTCGCCAAGACTGCCGCTTATCAGGTTCCAGGCAATGATTCCTGCAGCCAGATAGGGAATATAGGAGCTGTGCAGGGACTGGAAAACATAGGCATAGATGTAGCCGATCCCGAAGATCATCAGGCCCATGTTGATCGTGATCCAGAAAGGACCCAGAAAGGATCTTTTATAGCGCTGCCTAATCTCGATATTGCCGAGCGCGACCCAGAGAGGGAAGCGTCGCAGAGCGTCGGAAAGATCGCCGATGGCAGGGGCCAGAAAGGTCATGCTTCAGGGATCACAGGAGTAATGATGCTTTGTGAAAAAGCGTTTCGGAACTTATGGCGTCCCCAGCACCTGCCCGTTCATAGGTTTTGGCCATGTGTTTTGCAAGCAGTACGCGCCGGCCGTGAGAAAGCGCTTCCGGCAATGCTTCGTACAAAGCCCTGAAGCAGGTCGCAAAATGATCGAGCCCGTGGGTCGTCGCCACAAACTGCCTGCCGGCGTGGCGCATTGCGTCGAAGGCGCGCCTGTCCTGGCGAAGACGCTCGACGATCGCGCCCAGTTCCTGCTTCATCCGCTCGGGCCGCACTTTGAGGACGGCCTCGTCAGGCAGGCTCGCGTACCAGCCAGTCGCACACACGACCGACAGACCACCCTGGGCGAAGATACGCAATTGTGAGCCGGACACTTCCCCCATGCTGGGATTGCGCAGATTGACGACCAGATCGCTGTCGCGCACGAGGCGGTCCAGTTCGCTCTCCGTTACGAAGCCATGGTCGACAATTGAATGGCCTGCCGCTTTCATGGCTTCCACCATGTCGCGAAGGCGAGGCGTTCCAATCTGGCCGGCGATATGAAGGCGGATATGGGGATACTCGCGCAGCAACTCGCAAACCACATCCAGACCGCGGTTCTCTCCGAGATAGCCGAAGATAAGGAGGTTGGGACCCTCGCCGGCTTCCTGGCGTTCGGGCAGGTATTCGCAGACGGGAAAGGGAAGCGGCAGAGCGAAACAATAGAGGCCGGTGCGGTTGGCCAACTCCTCGACCAGACCGGAATTGTGCGTGATGACGCAAAGCGCATTGGCTGCGGCGACCTCAATGCCCGGGAAGGTCTCGGAAACCTGCGCAAGTGAAGTCTTTCCTGCGATGAAGTGCCGGGCGGCAGCCTCGCCCTCGCGGCCATAATGCTGCTCCATCAGCGCCTGATAGGCACTTTCCCAGTCGTCATGTTCGGCTTTCAACCGCGCGATGAGCAGGTTCTGTATCCGGAAATCATGAGCAATGACGATGCCGCTGATCTTCTGGCAAGCAGACAGTATCCCGCCATGAAAGCGCACATCGTTGCCGATATTGTAGAAGGGCCCGGCGTCAAACCGATAGGTGCCAAGGTCGCCGGCGTTTTCGTTCGTAATCAGGTTCAGGGAGAAACAGCCGGAAAGAGCCTTTTCGACGCGCACCGTATATTCGGCAATGTCGGTGGTGTCCGGCCGCAGCGGAGATACCCAATCGACCGTGATCATGCCGCTCCCGTCAGTTTGTCGATAACGGAATCCCAGCTGATCGAGAGCTCGTCATATCGGCTGCGCGCCATCCTGCCGAGATTGCGGGCGAGATAGCGATCGAGAAACAGCTGGTCGAAAGCTCCGGCAAGCGCGTGCGGGTCTGGCTTCACGACCAGGCCATGTTTTCCATCGGTGATGAATTCCAGCGGCCCTCCGGAATCGGTCGTGGTCACGACAGGCTTTTCGGCGAGCATCGCTTCCAGCGTGACATAGCCGAGATCCTCGTCAAAGGGCGGGAAGACGACGCCAAGTGAATTGGCGTAAAGATCCAGCATCTCTTCAACCGGAACGTGGCCGCGCCATATGGCCTTTCTCTCCAGATTAAGCGCAGCGATCCTGCCCTGAAACATTTCCCCGTCCCGGGCGCTGTCGGGACTGCCGGAAAAGATGACCCTGACTTCGCTCTTCGTATGGCTGAGGGCCTCAAGAACGAGTCCCTGACGCTTCAGGGACGAAATCCTGCTGGGAAAATAAAGAAAATCGCCCGTCTCTCCCGGGCGAATCCGGGTCGCCAAGGGAGGGGGATGATAGAGCGGAGAGGACTTCAGGGCGTTATACTTTTGCAGCCGGTCCGCGACATTCCGGGAGTTGGCATAGAGCCTGATGGCGCCGGATAGCGCCTTGGTGTCCATATCCGTGATGATCTGCCGCACGAGGTTTCCTGTCGGATCATTCCGCAGTCCTGACCGGCCAGCGTCCCACAGGTCGTAAGCTTCGCGATATTGGTGGATCAGCCAGATCGCCTTGTTAGGGTGGCGCATGAGATAGGCCGGAAACCGCAGGCCGATCATGAGATCGATCGGCTCCCCAAAAAATCCGCTCAGATCGATATTCGAGGCGGCCACGGCATGCTCGATGATCGCCTCGGCGCTGGCCCAGTTGAACGGAATGGTGACGGATTCAGCCTGGTGCCCGCGAGCGCGGAGTTCTTCCAACAGCCGTCTGGCATGTTCTTCAGCTCCACCCGATACGAAGGGTGCCTGGGTATTGACGACGACTATACGCATGGGTTCACGGGCGGCGGCAAAGAATGGCGTAATCGAGGGAGCCGGCCACGAGGTCGGCAACCGGGGCGGGCAGTCCGTAAAGCTTGTATTCCTGGTTTCGTCCGTCCGGGTGGAGCCTCAGGAGCCTGATGTCCTGGAAGGTCAGCGTCTCGAGAAGCTGGCTCAGGAGTTCTGGCGGGTAGGGCCTTACATGGGTCGGGTCAAACCAGAATTTATAGGCGCCGACGATCAGGCTTTCCGGATTGGGCGTTTCGATGAGCAGCCCGCCACCCGGTTTCAGGACGCGAAGGGCCTCTTTGAAGAGATTCACCAGGACCGGGAATTCCAGATGCTCGACCAGATGGAAGGCGCTGAGGAAGTCGACCGAGCGATCCTTCTGGGCAGCGAGCCAGGTTATTGCATCGCTGATTTCTATATCGAGGCCAAGCTGGCGGGCGGCTTCGGCCTGCGCTTCATTATTGTCGACCCCGATGGCCGGCAGACCTTCCTCCCGAAGAACCTCCAGCCATTCGCCGCGTCCGCAGCCAAGGTCAACGATCCTGAGTTCGTCCCGATTGCGGTCCTTCAGGAAGGCCAGGTGGCTGGAATATTCCCTGAGCCTGACCAGGATTTCTTCCCGGCTGCCGCGATAGCGATCTTCGAACTCGCGATAAAAGATGTCCAGAAAGGGATCTTTCGGGCTGTTTTGTGCATGGCCCGGATGTCCTGGCGTCTGGTGCATTGCCAATTGCCGGGTTATCTCGACATAGGATCGCCTTTGTGCGTCGATAACGCTGTTGAGGCGGGCCATTTCCCGAGCAACCTGTCCAAGGGTCGCCTCAAGGGCCTCAGAAACCCCGGCGATGGCTCTCTCCTGCTCGGCCAGCTTCGCATGAAGGTTTTCTACCTTGTCCCGCAGGGTGTGAATCTCGGTGCGGGTTTCTCCGCCTGAGGCGGCCGTGACGGCGACCTTGTCTGACAGCTCCTGGAGCTTGATGCGGGAGCGGGTCAGGTTTCTGAGTGTTCGCAGATGTTCTGTAACTCTTCCCATCGTCAGGCCGCGGCCTTTCCAGATTTGCGCGATTGGCGAAGCTGCAGAACCTCGCCTCGGCTCCGTCGGCGCATCCCGACGACTTGCCGCAATGCTTGCGTGAACGGCTTCCGGGCTTGGCCGAGCCATGGCCAGGCCGAAGGCTGAGTTGGAAGCATGGGCGGCATGGTCCAAGATACGTGTCCAGAGGGCGGTTTCGCGTAGGGACGACTAATCAAACTTTACCTTCCCGTCCAGCTTTCTGTGCCTGTTCGGCTTTCCGGGATCGGCCTGTGACGCTTTCTAAAGGAAGTCTGCGCCGGCATGATCCCTTGTAGCAGCGATCGGCATGTCTTCCGGTGAAGCGCCAGCGCATCAAAGGCGAAACAGTGGAGCGATGGCGTAGCTTCCAATAAACGTCATTATCGGAAATAATCTCGCCGCGATCCGGATTCTGAAAATCGCGAGAGCTTTCGCATAATCTGCGACCGTCACAGACTGCCCGCAGATCAGGCATATCGGCATCTTTTGGGATGCGGTTCGTTCCCTGCCTCAATTTCCCTGAACTGACGTCACGTCATGGATGCTTCCGCGATAGAGCGCAGCGTGAGCCCTGCCTAAAGCGTCGGCTGAAAAGATTTTCCTATAGCGTTCGCGAGCTGCCAATCCATACCGTCTGGCCAGGCCCCCGTCTTCGAAGAGGAGGTTCATCGCCGCAGCAAGCGCGGCCGGGTTATCCGGCTCGACGACGATTCCTGTTTCTCCGTCAGTATTCACAAATGAAGTGCCAGTGCCGATCTCGCAGCTTATCATTGGCTTGCCCAGCATGGCCGCTTCAATCAGAACCATTCCGAACGCTTCCGACCGTTGATGTGACGGCAGGACGAGGCCAAGGCAGCCGGCCAGAAGCCTTCGTTTTTCTTCGTCCGACACCCTGCCACGAAACTCGATATTATTGCTTCCGAGCAGACGCGTCATGTTATGTAGCTTGGCTTCCTCGGGTCCGGCGCCCGCAATGATGATCTTGCCGCGGACCTGCTTGGCAGCCTTGATGAGTGATTGTAGACCTTTATAATAACGCAGGACACCCAGAAAGAGAAAATAAGGTTCTCTTGAAACAGATATATCGTAATCTTCTGGCCGATATAAATCTTTCATTCCAAGAGGGATGGTGCATACTCGATTCTTCACTCGCTCGTCTGTCAGAATCGGGCTTGTGCGGGTATAGGTAGGTGAGGTGGAAACTATTTTCTCCATGCTCTGCAACATCGCCCACATCATCGGCGCGTAGAGCTTCGCCAGGACGGTTTGGCGCACGATATCGGAATGATAGGTCAGGATCGTCCTCGCCTGCGGACGCGCCGTCAGATGCAGGAGGTCGGCGAAGGGCCAGGGGAAATGATAATGGATTACGTCATGCGTCTTCGCCAGCCGGGAAAACAGACGCCAAGCGTCCGGCCCTCCAAGGTCACATGAGGCAGGCGCGGCGAATGAGCGGCTTCGCCAGATTTCGATGCCCTCGATGCGGATCAGCGCAGGTTCGGGCTGTGGAGAAAAGCAAAAGATAGTGCTCGTTACGCCATGGGGCCTGACTGCATCGCATATCTGATGGATCGCTTCCTGGATGCCTCCTTCGGAATCCGGGAAATAGGTGCGGTATACATGCAGAACTCTCATAAATACATCGTAATATGACGGGTGGAAACTTATACATTGCCTATTGTAGGCGCTCGGCAGAACGCAAACTGCATCATTTCTAGCTTACCTTTGGCTAAAACAGCGGAATATTGGCCAATGCAGGATCTGTTCTTTTCATTAGCTGCGTAGCGATGTCAAACAAACTTCGCCTGACTGCGAAATGTCGCAATCGATGCCTGTCACCCCCAGCATTCACACACGCTCACCATACAGCAAAAACCATATGGAAGAAGCTGGAAATTCAACCCGGCGACGGTCTCGCCGAGCCGGCCTCGCGGCCATAGGCGTCCTCGACGCGCACAATGTCGTCCTCCCCTAGATAGGAACCCGTCTGCACCTCGATGATGACCAAGGTCTCCTGTTTGGGGTTATGCAGGCGATGGACGCTGCCCAGAGGAATGAAAGTGCTTTCATTCTCCATCAACCGGAACACCTCGTCGTTGCGCGTGACCTCGGCTTCCCCTGCGATGACGACCCAATGCTCGGCCCGGTAACGGTGATACTGGAGAGAAAGCTTTCCACCCGACTTTACCAGGATGCGCTTTATTTGATATCCGGGCCCTTGGGAAAGCACTTCATAATGGCCCCACGGCCGTTCCACCCGCACCGGCGTGTCGGCCTCCGGTCGTTTCTTGCTCTTGAGCAGGGCAACCACGTCGCGCACACGGTCGACCTGCGCGTTGGAGGCGATGAGGATCGAATCCTGGGTATCGATCACGGTGAGATTCTCCACGCCGAGGGCGACGGTCAGCCGGTGCTCGCTCATGATGAAAGTATCGCGGCTATCCACCACGACGACGTTGCCGACATGCCGGTTTCCATATTGATCTGGCTGGCGAAGGGCACCGACGGCATTCCACGAACCGAGATCGCTCCATAGTCCCGCAAAAGGCACGACAAGACAGCGCCCATATGCCTCCATGATAGCGTAGTCGATCGACTGGGAGCGGCACCGTTCATAAGCGGTCCGGTCGAGATGGCGGATCTCGCCATTCTCTCCGGCCTTTTCCAAGGCTTGCTGCGCGTCGTGCAGAATATCGGGTGCCTGCTCGTTGAAGGCCCGGAGAAAAGCCCGCGCCGAGGCCACGAAGACGCCGGCATTCCAATAATAGCCCTTCTCGACGTAGCTGCGGGCGGTTTCGGCATCGGGCTTTTCGTGAAAGGCGGCGACTGAGAAGCTGCCCTGCTTCATTTTGGCGCCGGGGGCGATATAGCCGTAGCCCGTATGTGCTTCCCCCGGCTTTATTCCGACCAGCCCGATAGTGTCGCTGCCGGCCACGAGCCGGGCGGCCCGCGAGATCGTCCGCGCAAAGCCCGGCGCATCTTGGATGAAGTGATCGGAAGGCGTCACGGCCAGAATCGTCTCCTCGCCATCGGTGCGCGCAATCTGTGTCGCCGCCACTGCAATTGCGGCGGCCGTATTGCGGGAAACCGGCTCGAGGATGATGAGCCCGACGCTCCCGGCTTCCTCAAGGGCCGTCCTAGCGAAGAACTGGTGGTCTTCCCCCGCAATCAGGAGCGGGCCGACAGCGCCATTCACTAACCTCGATCGCAGGATGGCTTGCGCCAGCAGGCTCTTTTCCCCTCCCAGGGCGAGGAACTGCTTGGGATGGTCGTGTCTGCTCATAGGCCATAGACGTGTGCCGGATCCACCGCACAAGATGACTGGCCTGATCGCAATTGCTGGCATTGGCTCTCTCGAAACTGGAGGGCTAAATTTGTGACCCTTCTTGCTTATTTCAGGGAACATCTCAAGGCGGGAACCGACTGGCGGACGACGGATCGCCGCAAACGGAACGCTTTCGATCGTCAGGGAAAATCATCAGCGAAAGCAGACCTGGCTACACTCGATTCTAGAGCACGTCTGGTTTATTCTGGAACATATCCTGCGGCCCTGAAGTAGTTTGCGCATTCGGTGGGCGTGAACAGGTCGCAGGATATGTTCCAGATAAACGCCAGATGCCTAGACCTAGACTGCCTGGTTGCCGTAGGTGGCGCGCGGCGCTGGCATGTGGCGGTAGAGCGTGGCCGACGAGACGCCGAGGCGGCGGGCGACTTCCTCGACGTTGATTTCGGGATCGGCCAGCATCGCCTTGGCGGCCTTCAAATCATCCGCCTTGAGCTTTGGCGGCCGGCCGCCCCGCTTGCCGCGCGCGCGGGCCGCATCGAGACCGGCGCGGGTGCGCTCGCGGATCATGCCGCGCTCGAACTCGGCCAGCGCCCCGAAAATCTGGAACACCAGCTTGCCGCCCGGCGTGGTCGTGTCGATCGTCTCCGTCAGCGAGCGAAACCCGATGCCGCGCCGTTCCAAATCCTCGACGGTTTCGATGAGCTGTTTCAGCGATCGGGCGAGCCGATCTAGCTTCCACACAACCAGCGTATCGCCTTCGCGCATGTAGTCGAGCGCGGCGGCGAGTTGCGGCCGATCGCGGTTCGAGCCGGATGCGGTTTCCTGAAAGATTCGGGCGCACTCCACCTTGCGCAGCGCGTCGAGCTGCGCGGCAACGGTCTGGTCCTTGGTCGAAACGCGCGCGTAGCCGATCAGTGCCATTTTTCAACGTCCGTGTGGGTGAAGTCGTCTCCCTTGAACAGCAGCAGGGCGCGCAGGCTGATCGCCAGCGCATAGGATGCGCAATCGCCCATGTTCAGACGGGAATTCGGATTGAGTCCTTTGCCGTATCGCTGGAAAGCATAGACCGCCAAAGCCGCGAGGTCCGCATCATGCGCAACGATCTCGGCTTTGATGAGAGCGAGAAAGTCCTCAAGATCATAAAGACCGTTCACGCCGCGCCGCTCGATCAGGACTTGCCCTGCCTCCTGGTAGCTTACGGCGCTGACGAGGCGGCGTTCGGCTGACCATATGGCGTCATAGAAGATGGCTCGTTCCGGCTCGGCGTTGAGGATCGCGATGATCGCCGACGTGTCGATGACGATCACCGAGGCAGACCGAAGTCGTCATAACCGATGATTTCGTCGTCCGATCTTGGATCGACAGTCGGCCGCGCGGCACTACGCAAGGCGATTTCATCAAGGCGTGCGAAGAACTCTTCCTTTGTCGCGGCGCTTGGCTCCCGGCCTGGCCTTCTCCACGGCAGAATGCTGCCAGTGCGGGCTTCATGCTCGATTGCGGCACGGATAACGTCCTCCGGCTGACGGCCGAGGCGGGCCGCGACCTTGCGGGCGAGTTGTTCGGTATCCTGGGAGATTTGCAGCATGGCGACTTCCTCGAAACTCGTTCCTGGATAGTATATTCCGAGAGAAGGAAACAAGCAATTGTTATGAGGGACGGATTTGTCGTTTCCGGCCGTGCTTTTGAGATTGCGGTGGTGTCACCGGAAAACGGTCGTTTATGCGATACGGATGCCATAGTGCTCGACAGCGTCAAAAGGTGGGTTCTCGCCATGCTCGCGGGCCTTGCCCGCTGTGCGTGGCTCCGATCCCGGCCCGAGGGCCGCTTTTGATGCAGCCTGCGCCCCTATGGAATCCTGAACCTGTCGGGACGAAGGGCGTCCCGCCCCTCGTCCCGCTCGGGGGTTCTCCACGCCTGCGGCGCGTCGAACAAAGGGCTGCACCAGGCGCGGCGAGCAGCCCCCGGCCGGCCCGCTCTCTCACATAGGGCCGTAGGGCCGGCCGGAGACGGATGATTACATGCTTACAGGAAAGCATGTTTCCCCTGCCCTACCCGGCCGGCGTCCCGAGTCGCGCCGAGATCGTGAGCCGGCCGAAACCCACGATTTCAGCGGCTTGGATTCAAGGGGTTGTAGAATCAGAAGAATCGCGGTTTCCTGTAACCTATGAGTCGAGCCGCTATTCCTGTCAAAGAAAAGGTCGCCGCCCATCGGGAGCGGTTGCGGGCGGCCGGCCGCATCTATGTGAACACCGATCTTCCCGCCGATCTGGTCGCGCAGCTCGACCAGATCAAGGAGGAACGGGGCGTGGCATCCCGCGCCCCCATCATCGAGGAAGCCGTGAGGTTACTTATCGAGAAGCAGCAAGAGGCATAACGGCAAAACGCCCGACCGCGCCAACGGTCGAGCGTTTTTGTAGGCCGTCGGACACACCGTAGAGACGGGGCTAAAAGGTCTCCCCTTATTTACGCTATAGCACTCCAATCCGCAAGATTGATTCTTACGGGAACGGGGAAGCCGTGTCTGCCGTCCGCGCCGTCATGTCCTCCGAATGGAAGGACGAGAGGCATGTTGAGGACGCAAATCGCGGCCGTGATCGGCTGCGCGCGCGGAAACGCGCTTGACGAGATCATGCGGGAGGTTTGGAGCCGATACGGCGCGGGCCAGCTCACCGACGACGAGGCCGGCGAGCTTACGACGCTCGCCCATGAGCGCCGGGCCACCCTGCGGGGATCGGGACAGACCGCGCTAGGGCTGATCTTTCCGCCCCCGGCTGCGCGATGCCCGACGCCGGTTCGCCGGCACAGCTATTTCAAGGGCCACTCTGAGCGCCGCATATGGCGGCCGACGAGCCGGCAGGAGGTCCGCGAGATCGTGCTTGCGGCCCGGCGCTTCGAGCTGGCCGAGAAGCAGAAGGGCCAGCGCAACGGCCCGCTCGGATCGGTCGCCATCGAGGTCTTGGAGTTGTTCGCCAACCTGGTGGATTTCCGTACCGGCCGGCTAGAGCCGTCGCTTGACTGGATCATGGGGAAGCTGCGCCGATCGCGCGCCGCTGTGGTCACAGCCTTGAAGGCGCTCCGCACACATGGATTCCTGGACTGGCTTCGCCGCTACGAGCCGACCGGCAATGAGGGGCGCGGCCCCCAGGTGCAGCAGGCCAGCAACGCCTACCGGCTGTCCCTGCCGGAACGGGCGCGCAGGCTTCTAGGCCGCTATTTCAAGGCCCCTCCCCCGCCCGACGACGCGCAGCAGGCAGAGGCCGAGCGGGCGGCCGCGATCGAGGCGGACCGGGCGAGCCTGTCGGAGCTGGACTGGACGCTTTTCGACGTGGACCCGAATAACCCTGTTGGTGCGGGGTTGATAGGCTTTGCGAAGGCTCGGGCGATGAAAGATCAACGTGAGTCTGCCAAGCAGACTGAATCCCCATCTAGTTTTATATTTAAGAGGCGAGAATAAACGGACGCGGCAGGGCCGCTCTCGCAGCCCTGCGGCGGTTTCGATCCGCTTATAGGGCGAATCGGAAAGCGGCACCCTCACCGCCTAACCCGCACCGTTCACGTTTGCAGCTACCGTCCTATGGGCTTTCGAGAGAGAGTGAAGGGCAAGGGCGGCGCTAAACATGAAATCATGTAGGCATGCTTGCATGTCAGCGCAAAGTGTGCGCTCTTTGTTTCGTACGATACAAAAGAGGCGGCTATGTCCCTCGCAAATCCGACTGCAAAGACCTATGCCGCGCTGAACCGGGCGTTCGATTTTTTCAATGACCGGCTTTTCGGCGAGCTGCCGCCCTGCCTCGTGACCTTGCAGCGGAAGAACAAAGCCTATGGCTATTTCGCCGGCGGCCGGTTCGGATCGAAGGACGGCGCGGAGATCACCGACGAGATCACGTTGAACCCCTCGCACTTCAAGAGTCGGACGGACGAGCAGAGCCTTTTGACCTTGGCGCACGAGATGGCGCATCTTTGGCAGCACCATTTCGGGAAGCCATCGCGGAACGGCTACCACAACAAGGAATGGGCGGCGAAGATGCACGCGATCGGCCTGCACCCGTCCGACACCGGCCGGTTTGGCGGTAAGGAAACCGGCCAGTCTTGCAGCCACTACATCGTCGAGGCCGGCCCCTACGCCCGCACCTTTGCCGAGCTGGCCGCGCAGGCCGATTTCTCGGCGCTCTATGTCGAGCTTTGGGACGACGCCGACGCCCGGAAGAAACGCAAGGCGAAATCGGCCAGCAAGACCCGCTACACCTGTCCGAGCTGCGAGCTTCATGCCTGGGCGAAGCCGGGCGCGCGCCTGGTTTGCGGCGAGTGCGACGAGCCGATGGCGGCTGAGGACGACGACGACAGTTAACTACCTGTAAGTGTAAACATGCTTTCATGCTTGAGAGAAAGCATGTAGGCTTCCTTGCATGAAAGGATGCAACCATGATTACAGTGGCGCTCTGCACACAGAAGGGTGGGACCGGCAAGACGACGATCGCGACAGCGCTTGCGGTCGCGGCGCACTTGGCCGGGAAGAAATCGGCCCTGCTCGACCTCGACCCGCAGACGAACGCCGTCAACTGGTTTGACCGGCGAGACGGTGACGGCCCGGACGTTGCCTCGATCCAGCCCGGCGCTATCCGGCGCTCGCTGGACGCCTATCGCGGCCTTGGCATGGATTGGGTGTTCATCGACACGCCCGGCAAGATGGACAGCGCCTCGACCGAGGCGGCCAAATATGCCGATATGGTGTTGATCCCGACCCAAGCACAGATATTCGCGATCGACACCTTGGAGCCGCTAAAGCGGCTGCTCGACATGGCGGGCAACCCGCCGGCCTTCGTGGTGCTGAATCTCGTGCATCCGAACGCCGGGGGCAGGGCGGCCGACGACGCCGCCGCAATCGCGGATCGGTTCAACATATCCGTCGCGCCCATCCATCTGTCACGCCTGAAAGCCTACGAGGACGCGCCGGCCTTGGGCCAGACGCCGCAGGAGCTAGAACCGCAGGGGCGCGCGGCCCAGGAAGTCGCCGGCCTGTTCAGCTTCCTTTCGGAGCAGGCAAGCATGATTACAGGTAAGCATGAAAGGATGAAAGCATGAGCCGCAAGCCTTCCCTCCTGGCGACCGCCATCAAGATGGCCGATCAGCCGGCGACCGCGCCAGCAGCTCCCGCCCTTTTCGAGACCCCGGCCGAGCCGAAGCGGGGCGCTCGCAGCCCGCAGCCGACCGGAACCTACGTTCCGCCGTCGCGGGCGAACAAAAGCGCCAAAACGCACCATCTGCCGCCGGCCTATTGGGAGACGCTGGAAGAACTCAGCTTCCGAACGCGCGACGACAAGGGCAAGCGGGTTACGCAGGAGCGGCTTGTGGCCGAGGCGCTGAACCTGCTTTTCGCCAAATACAATTTCCCGGTCGTTCGAGAGGGCGAGGAGTAGTTTCCATGATTTCATGCTTTCATGTAAGCATGAAATCCGCGACCGTTTGCAGCGTTCCCGATCGCGCCTATATGTGATAGTGTTCAATCCTACTTAGCGCGATCAATGATGGGAGATTCCCATGCGCAGTACACAACAGTTGAGCGTCACGTTGCCGAACGAAATGGCTCAGATGGTCAAGAGCAAGGTGTCGTCGGGCGAGTATGCCAGCGACAGCGAGGTTATCCGCGACGGGCTACGCGCCTTGCAGGCGCGGGACAAGGCCGTTGAGAACTGGCTTCGTACGGAGGTTGCGGCCTCCTACGATGAAATGAAGGCGGACCCGTCGAAAGGGCGAACGCCCGAACAGGTGTTAGCTTCGTTGAAGGCCGAAACCGAGCGCCAGGAGAGAGCGCGGTAAAGGTATGACGCATCGCGTGATCTTCTCGCCCAGGGCAGAAGCGCAGCTCGTGAAGCTGCACAAGGACATTAGCGACAGATCAGCGCCGGCGATCGGTGAACGATACGCGACGGCATATACCAATATTGTCTTGGCTTCTCGACTTTCCCACATCGGGGAACACGGCGCGACGATCGCGTTCGAGGTCGAGGCTGACACCGTAGTCATTCACGGCGTCTATTATGGCGGCCAGGACTATGAGGCGGATTTGCGGGATGCCGACGACCCAAACACTGAATGGGTACCGCATCAGGTTGTCAAGCAGGGCATGGCCCGGCAGCGGGCCGAGTTGCTGGCGCGCATCGAGGGCGAGAGGGGGTGTTGAGCATGGTGATGACGACGAATCCTAGCCGCCTTGCTCGCGAGATCGCGGAAATGGCAAGCGCACAGCGTCGCCTCGGGATTATGGATGCGGCGACCTATGAGAAGATCATGGGCCGGCATCTTGGCGAGAAGACCCCGCCGATCGAGGCGCGGGAATAGGCTAGGCCAGCATGCTTACCTGTCAGCATGTAATCATCCGTCCCCGGCCGTCCCTACGGCCCTCCTATGACGATCACGACTGGGTTTGCGCATGGCTATAATTGCCCCCGGCGATCGTCGGGGGCAAGCTGTTCTTGCAGAATCTGGCTGGCGTGCTGCGCGCCTGTTGTCTGACGACGATTGATCAAGCACCTATACGCGGATTGGCTACCGCACGACCCTTTTCCGTCGTGGACCTTCCTCCGTCAGTGTGGCGGGCATCGAATGGTTCTGCCCCAGGGCCGTATCGAGGATTGTCCGCGTCAATCAGGGCGCGCAGCACGCCAGCCAGATTCAGTCTGTCACCTTCTCATGTCCCTCCTGCTCTGCGGCCCGCGCTCCGGGCTGCGCAACCCCGACCAGCTCCGCCCTCCGCGCGCTACCGCTGCGGCTCCATGGCGACGATCGGCGTATGGCGGGCAATGTCCCAGATGAAGCCGACCAGCTCGCGGGCAACGGCGGTGACCGCCTTGACCGTCTGTTTTCCCGCGTTCACCAGCCGCCGATATTTGCCGCAAAGATGCACCTGCGCCTTCCATGCGATGGCGCGGATATTGTCGGGTATGCTGCCGTTTCGCTCACGCAGCGCCCGGCCCTCGCGGGCAGGGACGCGGTAGTGCCATGCCGATTCGATCAGCATGGAGCGGGCGGCCGCGTTGCCGGCGCGGGTACCCCACGATTCCAACGGTTTCGATGTAGGGGGTTGCAGAATCAAGCAAATAGGTCGCTTACTCGTAAGAATGAAGCGTGACACGGAAAAGATTCGGAAAGACGTTGCCGCCCACAGGGCGCGGCAGGCTGCAGCCGGGCGCGTGGCGCTGAACACCTATGTTCCAAGTGATCTTGTCGAAGCGATCGATCAGATCAAGGAGCGTCGTGGCGTGCTTGGTCGCGCGCCGATCATCGAAGAAGCATTGAGGTTGCTGATCGAGAAAGAAACGAGGGCATGAAATGAAAAACCCCTAGCCGTTGGCAGCGGCAAGGGGTTTTCGGATTTCGGAAGCGGCCATGTTGGACAGCCCCTAAGCAGGTTCCAACATAGTCGAGAGTGAACCACCCGGCAAGAGTGAGTCTCGCCGGGAACGGTGAAACTTTGTCCGTTCTCCACATGGCCAGGCCCTCCCGAATGGAGGACGAGGACGACAATGTTGAGGACGCACATCGCGGCCGCGATTGGCTGCGCGCGCGGGCACGCGCTTGATGAAATCATGCGGGAAGTCTGGACGCGCTACAGCGCCGGCCAGTTCACCGAGGACGAGGTCGGCCAGCTCTCCACGCTCGCCCAGGAGCGCCGGGCGGCATGGCGGGGATCGGGACAGGCCGGGCTTGGCCTAGTCATGCCCCCTCCCCCCAAACGATGCCCGACGCCGGTTCGCCGGCACAGCCATTTAAAGGGCCGTTCGGAGGCCCGCATATGGCGGCCAACGACGCGCAAGGATGTTCAGGCGATCTTGAAGGCGGCCGAAATCTACAACGAGGCCGGCTTGCGCCAGAAGGGCGAGCGCAGCGGCCCGCTAGGATCGGTGGCGCTCGACGTGCTGCGGTTGTTCGTCAATCTCATCGACTTCCGCACCGGCCGGCTAGAGCCGTCAATCACGACGATCATGGATCGGCTAGGCCGGTCACGCGATACGATCGTGCGGGCGCTGAAGAACCTGCGGGCGCATGGTTTCATCGACTGGCTGCGGCGCTACGAGCCGACCGGCAACGAGGGGCGCGGCCCACAGGTCCAGCAGGCGAGCAACGCCTATCGGCTGTCCCTGCCGGAAAAGGCCCGTCAGTTTCTCGGCCGGTTCGGTAAGGCCCCGCCCCCGCCTGCCGATCATGGACAGGATCAGCAGGCATGGAGCGAGGCAATCGACGCCTACAAGACCACCCTGCCCCTCGATGAGCGAACGCAACTCGCCGCCGGCGACAGTGCGCTCGGAAAGGCCCTCGTGATGCTGGCAAAGAGTGTGAAACGTGAGTCCGATAACCAGACTGAATACCTTTCTGATCTTTATCTAAGAGCCCAACCGAAAATTAAGTTGGGTGATTTCAGGAGGTTATGGTTCTCTGTGGTTTGCAAAGACTACGGAGGACCGAATGGCCTGGACCGAAATCACCCGAGAGCAATATGACCGACG
>Ga0172382_10004606_pt1 | contig 21050 bp, 22 predicted proteins | sample Leawel138RmetaG_FD_122245 | JGI IMG/M metagenome (GOLD analysis project Ga0172382, IMG submission 122245) | Leachate microbial communities from a municipal landfill in Southern Ontario, Canada - Leachate well 138R metaG | ecosystem: Engineered > Solid waste > Landfill > Unclassified | place... | reverse complement strand
TTTGGCAAGTATGGTATCTTTTCATTTAACGGTAATAAAATTATAACCACCTCTGGCGGCGGAATGCTTGTTAGTGACGATGAAGCGGGAATAAAGAAAGCTCGCTTTTGGTCAACACAATCCCGTGACCCGGCTCCGTGGTATCAGCACAGCGAGATAGGCTACAACTACCGCATGAGTAATATTGTCGCAGGTATAGGTCGTGGACAACTATTGCACATTGAGGAACATAGAAACCTCAAGGAAAAGATTTATCGTAGATATGAGGAAGGTCTAAAAAGCCTGCCACTCAAGATGAATCCCTACCTTGAATATAGCAAACCGAACTTCTGGCTGAGTTGTATTCTGATTGATAGGGGAGTAAATGTAACCCCCGAGCAGATTCGACTCAAACTTGAGGACGCAAACATTGAGGCTCGTCCAATATGGAAGCCCATGCATATGCAGCCGATATACCGGACGAATCCGTTCGTAACGGTTGAGGGAAATGGTAGAGGCCGCACAAATGCTTACATAAAGGGCTCTGGAATCGATGTAGGAGCTGATATTTTCCGTAGAGGGTTGTGCTTACCTTCGGATAACAAGATGACGGAAGAGCAGCAGGACGTGATTATCGAGATTATCCATAGGTGCTTTTTATAAAATCGGCTGAATGTGCATGAGGGTTGCAGACAGGAAGAAGCCACATCTGCCGGACATGCATTAGGTAGTCACAGGGGTAACTCTTCATCTGCTCCATATGCTTTGGGTGGTCCCAGGGACATCTGCTGAATGTGCATGAGGTATTCACAGAAGAAAAATGACATCTGCCGCACATGCATCAGGCAGCCATAGTCGTATCTGCTGAATATGAATCAGGTGGTCACACAGCGAGGAGTATAAAATGGTGCCATAAACTGAGCAAAAGAACAGTATCGGGAAGCGATAAAAGAGATGAACTCCTTTACAAGGAAACACATACCTCTATTCGGGTTAAAAAGCCGGAGTGCAAATTATAGAATCGGAGTATTATTCCCACATTTTCTAAACACATTTTCGTTTCGGGCAGCGTGGTTGATGAACCGATTCCATAGATTGATCGTTAACGGGAGACCATTATGAAGAAAATAGTTCTATACGGTGCAGGTGGCTTTGGAAAAGAAGTTGCCTCGATAATTGAGGTCTTAAATCAAATAAATCCGAGGTATGAGCTACTCGGCTTTATTGATGACGGCCCTGAGTTTTCAGAAGGAATTACAATAAATGGTTATCCTTGGCTCGGACGCACAGAATGGATTCTGGATCATAAAGAAGATGTTTGGTGCACCTGTACTGTTGGGAATGCGCATACGAAGGCGAATATTCAAAAGAACCTTACGGAGCAAGGCGTAAAGTTTGAGACGATAATTGCCTACGGCGGGTTTGTAGGGAAATACACGACGATTGGTGCGGGCTGTGTTTTCTATGGCGGTGTAATGGTGTCAGTTAATTGCACCATAGGAGACGGAGTGATCATTAACCAAGGCTGTAACATTGGTCATGATGCGGTAATTGGAGACTACACAACGATAATGCCGGGAACGGGAATCAGCGGTGCAGTAAAAATCGGTTCTGAGGTAAGCGTCGGTGGTCATGTATTCATTGTTCCGGAAAGAAAAATCGGTGATGGTGCTACCGTAGCAGCAGGTAGTGTTGTGTTTACAAATGTCCGTGCAGGAACCACTGTTCTTGGAAATCCAGCAAGAAGAATGAAAGAACTTGAATGAAAAAACGGAGGATAACAACATGAGTAAAATCGCATTTCTATTTTCTGGTCAGGGTGCCCAAGTACCTGGAATGATGAAAGATATCGTCGATGAATCCGGTGCGGCAAAAGAAGTTTTTGACACGGCAGATACTGTTCTTGGAAGAAGTGTTTCTGAATTAACGTTTAACGGAACACAAGAGGATCTTAATCTCACCCATAATACCCAGCCCTGCATGCTGACTGCTGAAATTGCTGCCTTTAAAGCTCTGATCGAAAAGGGAATTAAACCGGATGTTGTTGCAGGCTTTTCCTTGGGTGAATATGCAGCATTGGTTGCTGCAGGTGTGTTGTCTGTTGAGGATGCGCTAAAGATTATCCAGATTCGTGCGGATGCCATGCAGGAAGCTGTCCCGGTTGGTCAGGGCGCAATGGCCGCTGTGACGAAACAGGACGCTGAAACGGTCAGAGCACTGTGTGATGAAGCCGAAGGGTATGTGATTCCCGTCAATTACAACTGTCCCGGCCAAATTGTTGTATCGGGCGAAAATGACGCGGTTGATCGGCTGATCGAGATTGCGAAGAGCAGGAAGATCAGAACCGTGAAACTCGCAGTCAGCGCTCCTTTCCATTGCGCGTTAATGGCTCCCGCATCTGAGAAGCTGGCAGAGGCGTTCAAAACTGTCGCTTTCAGCAAGCCTCATCTTCCTTGTTATTCAAACGTTGATGCGAAGCCCTATGCCGAGGATGCGGATGTGGCCGGCCAGCTCTGCGCGCAGGCAAAGTCTCCAGTCCTCTGGGAGCAGACGCTGAGAAACATGGCGGAGGATGGTGTGGATGTTTTTGTGGAAGTCGGCCCGGGAACGACCTTAAGCAAGTTTGTTTCAAAGACACTCGGTGAAGTGAAAATCTTTAGTGTAAATTCACTTGAAGGGCTGAACGCTTGTATTGAAGGATTGAGGTAAAAGAAGAATGCCGTTATTCTCATATAAAAACATTAAGGTCTCTGGTGTTGCGGCTGCTATTCCAACTGAATGCGTTTCAGTGGACAGTTTTGCTGAGCAGAATGGCGAAGAGACAATAGAAAAATTCAAGGCGATGACTGGAATCAAGGAGTTCCATAGGGCTCTTCAGCATCAAACAGCATCTGATTTTGGATTTGCAGCAGCGGAAAGAATTCTTAACGAGAAAATAATAGATCGAGAAACAATCGGAGCGTTGGTATTTGTTGCTCACAGTACAGATTATAGAAGACCAGCTACGGCTTGCGTGTTGCATCACCGTTTAGGCCTATCCAAGAATTGCGCCGCATTTGATATTAGCCTGGGTTGTTCAGCCATTGTTTATGGGCTTCAGGCAGTTTGTTCAATGATGGAGACATCAGATATTGAGAAAGCGCTTCTCATCGTTGGAGAAACCATGACGAAAATGACCAGTCCAAAAGATCGTTCTGTCAATATGCTTTTTGGTGATGGTGGAGCCGCATTCCTTTTGGAGAAGGACAATTCATGGAAGGAAGAAATTAAAATTTCATTGAAGACAGACGGAAATGGATATAGCACAATAATTGCTCCTGCAGGTGGCTTTAGAAATATGTATGCCTCCAGGGAAGAATCCGAGTGGTCTGATGGAAATATTAGATCCTTGCATAATGTATTTATGAATGGAACGGATGTGTTTACCTTTTCAATTACAGATGTTCCAAAGACAATTAAGGAATTCTTGGAGAAGACCGGGACGACAGTAGATGATTACGATTGTTTTGCATTCCATCAGGCCAATCAGTACATCTTGAAACAGATCAGCAAGAAAACAAAAATACCTTTTGATAAGATGCCCTTATGTCTTGATAGGTACGGAAATACATCTGCACCTGCGGCAGCGATGGCGCTTTGTGATGCATACGGAATGGTTTCGGATGAAAAGATAAAAACGATGTTCTGCTGTTTCGGGGTTGGACTCTCTTGGGGCGTTGCCTCTGTAAGCCTGAATGCTACGGATATCTATCCAATATTTGAAACAAATGAAGTTTTTGAGCAGGGTTTTATTGATAAGCCGTTGTGAGGTAAAGACATGAGCAATTATTTAAATTATAAGGATAAGAGAATAGTTATAGCAGGCGCTTCTTCGGGAATAGGAAGACAAACGGCAATTACGCTGAGCCAGCTTGGAGCATCAATTATTCTGATTGCGAGAAGGGAAGAAAAGCTTAGAGAAGTGCTGGCAGAACTGGATGGTTCTGGACACGCCTACTATTGCTTAGACTTGTCAGATACAGCGGCTATTGAATCTTGTATTAAGAAGATTGTAGCAGAGAATGGTGCTGTTGATGGTCTGGTATATGCTGCGGGAATTGACATTTCTCTTCCTATTCAGCTTTTTAAGCCGGAAAAGGTTCAAGAAGTATTTGCAGTGAACTACTTTGGGTTTATTGAAACGGTTAGGCAACTGTGCAAGAAGGGCCGATTTAATCCAGGTATGAGGATTGTTGGTTTATCCTCTATTGCGGCGAAATGTGGTGACAAAACCCATACGGTATATAGCGCATCAAAAGCGGCTATAGATGCGTCAGTCCGATGCCTTGCAAAAGAATTGGCGGACCGGAATATTTGTATTAATACAATCGCCCCGGCTATGACAGATACAAATATATATCAGGAGTTCTATGAAAAGCATGGTGAAGAGGCAAAACAGGAACTTGTTAAACGCCAGTATCTTGGCATTGCAAAAGTAGAAGATGTTGCAAATGCAATTGCCTTTTTGTTAAGTGATGGATCACGTTTTATGACTGGCAGTTGTATGGCATATGATGGAGGTTTTACAGCGTGCTGATGCATCTCATGTAAGGAACGAGAAGTGAGGAAAAAGGTTATGTACAATCCGATGGATTTGACTGGAAAGAGAATACTGATCACAGGTGCTGGTTCCGGAATCGGCCGAGCGACATCAGTTGTATTAAGCAAACTGGGTGCAACAGTTGTCCTTTTGGATATTAATGAACAGGGCATGAAGGATACGATTTCCCTGTTGGAAAATGTGGAAAAGCACCAATCATATGTGATTAACTTGTCGAGAATCGAAGAAATTGAACCTTTGATACGAAACATTATCAGGGATGGACCTTTCAGCGGGTTTGTCCATTGTGCGGGTGTCGCGCCAATGCGCCCCTTTCTGATGACGAAGGTTGAAAACATTGAAAGTGTAATGCGTGTGAATTTCTATTCCTTCGTGGAGATCGTAAGGATTCTTACAAAGGCAAGAAACGGATTTGAACATGGCGGCAGTATCGTAGCAATGTCTTCTACGGGGAGTATCCACGGCAAGCCTACGAAAATTGCCTACAGTGCTTCTAAGGCCTCAATTGACGCCGCTATCCGATGTATGACGGTGGAATTGAAGGATAGAAAGATCAGGATGAATACGGTTATGCCGAGTTGGGTAAGAACGCAGATGTTTGATTCCTTTATGGCAGATTATCCGGACTCTTCAGATGTAAGAGAAATTCAGGAAAAGCAGTATTTAGGAGTGACAGAACCGAACGAAGTAGCAAACACAATTGCATTCCTTCTAAGTGATGCAACAAAGACAATAACAGGAACAACTATCCTGATGGATGGCGGAATATTAAACGGATAAAAATGGAGGTACGGGCATGAGTTTCTTTGAAGACAAAGTGGTATTGGTAACTGGGGCTGCTTCTGGTATTGGCAGAGCTACAGCAAAGCATCTAGATTCTCTCGGAGCGAAAATCATTCTGGTTGACAGGCAGGAAGAGCAACTGAAGGAGGTTCAGTCTGAATTAACTAATCCTTCCATTTGCTGTGTCATGGATCTGATGGATGTTGAGGGTATCGAGGCGAAGGTTAAGTCAATCGTGAAGGAGTTTGGTGCGCTCTCCGGACTGGTGCATTGTGCCGGTATTTCCGACAACAGGCCATTGGCGATGTTCAAGTTTTCTGCGCTTCATCGAGTAATGATGATCAACTTCTACTCCTTCTTTGAGCTGGTCAGGGTACTTACGAAAAAGGGTATGTACAACGAGGATGGGATGAACATCGTTGCTATCTCCTCTGTTGCGGCCAAGGTCGGTGCGGATGCCCAGACAGCGTATGGTGCTTCTAAAGCGGCTATCAACGGCGCTATGCATTCCATGGCTAAGGAACTGGCTCCGAAGAAGATCAGGATCAATACGATTCTCCCCGCAGCTGTCAATACCGCTATGATCAAGCAGTATTATGATCTGAAAGCAACTGTTGATTCTGGAGAAGGAAAGCCTGCTGGGAGGCAGATTTTGGGCATGTGCCAGCCCGAATATGTTGCGTCGGTAATCAAGTTCTTACTCTCTGATGATTCAAAGTGGATTACTGGTGCCGAGGTTCCCGTAGACGGCGGGTATTTGTCTTAAGAAACGGAGGATTTGAGAAATGATTTACAGTGAGTTTGATGGAGTTCGCATTGCAGGAATTGCTGCGGCTGTTCCCGAAGGAGTAGTTGAGATTGAGTCGTTGAAAGCTACAGAAGATCCTCAAATGATCGACAACTTCATAAAAAAGACGGGAATAGTCAAGATTCACAAGGGGACTTTCGAGCAGACAGCAGCGGACTATGCGTTCTCTGCAGCTAAGGCTCTTGAAACAGCAGGTAAATATACCCCTGATGAAATAGGCGTTTTGGTCTATGTAACCCAGTGTCCTGATTACAGGACACCTTCTACTGCTTTAGCTCTTCAGAAGAGGCTTGGGTTAGAAAAATCGTGTATGGTTTTCGACATCAACCTGGGTTGCTCTGGTTTCGTGTACGGAGTTTCGGTTGGTACAAGCCTCTTGAGTACTAGCACCGCAAAAAAAGCACTGGTACTGGTTGGCGATAGCCTTGCCCGTAAGAGGAGGAATATAGAGACCAAACGCAAATCCAACACCTCATTATTGTTCGGTGACGCCAGTTCTGCGACGTTGATTGAGAAATGCAGTGGATACAAACTCAAATCTGCCCTTATGAGTGATGGTACCGGGCACAAGGCGCTATCGAATCCCTATCAGGCATGGAAACACCCGGAAGGTCCTGGAGGAATACCTGGTGATGATATCGCTGTTTTCAATTTTACTATAAGTGAAGTGCCTGAACTGATAAACGGGTTCCTTCAGAAAACAAATGAAGATATGTCTGATTTTGATTCGCTCATTCTTCATCAGGCGAACAAGATGATTATCAAGCAAATAGCTAAAAAGGTGAAAATGCCCATGGAGAAAGTACCTCTCTCGCTTGATCGGTATGGCAACACAAGCGGAGCGTCGGATCCGGTGACAATAGCTGATAAATATGGCGAATCGAATGAGGGCAAAGTGCTTAAGCTTCTTGTGAGCGGCTTTGGCGTTGGCCTATCCTGGGGAGTTCTGAGCTTTGAGATTTTGGATACAGATATTCTCCCTGTACAGATTAGCCATGATACGTATGACGATGGGTATGCTGATGATTTACCCGAATTTGACGACTGAGATCTTGTAATGGAGACTTTAGCTCCGACCAGGATTATCGATGAACGGTTCGGGGTGAATACGTACATAATTAGTGCGTCCGGACATGCTTTCATAATCGATCCGGTTCTGAATCCAAAACTTAAAGAATCGATAGAAGGAATCTCAATCGACTTTTCAATATTAACGCATGAACATTACGACCATATTTATAGCGTGAATGAGTTAAAAGCAGAGTATGGCATTCCGGTTTTCTGTGGTGAAAGTGCAAAGAACGGACTGATGGATCCGGCTGTTAACATGTCGCGGTATGTGGATTTCCTTAAACAATACATTCCGTTCGGAACAGGTGAAGTGGATTCATGCGACTATTCCTGCGGGGCAGATCGGTTATTGAAAAATGGAGAAATGATTGTTTGGCAAGGCCACAAGCTGTTCATTAAAGAAACGCCCGGTCATTCCAAAGGCAGTATATGTATTATGCTAAACGACCAATATCTCTTTTCAGGAGATACCATCTTTAAAGAGTATCCCACAGCCACAAGAATGCCTGGAGGGAGCACAAAAGCATTTAAAAACATCACAGAACCATGGCTGGACTCATTGCCACAAGACATCATGGTGTACCCAGGCCATACCGAACCGTTCATGTTGTCTGAACGGTATAACACAAACCATTAACGGGATAGTCCCGTTGATGATATATGAATCGAAAGGAGAAAAACTATGACTAACCCTGAGAAGATCGCCCTGCTGGAGGAAACTTGGGAGCTTGATGAAGGCACACTGACTGAGGATACCGTCCTTGCCGACCTGGATGAATTCGATTCCATGGGCAAGTTGTCCCTGATCGTCCTCTGTGATGACGAGTTCGGCAAGAAGCTTACCGGTGAGACTATAAAGGCTTTCCAGACCGTGAAGGACATCCTCGATTTCATGGGCTGATCAGCTGATGAATGTTCGCAATAGGAGTGGATGCGGTGGATAGGTATATTGCCGCATCCCTCCTGGAGTGAATCAAATGAAGATCTATATTGGAAAAAGAGAAGAGTATTCAAGTTTTGAACTGCTTCAAAAAGCATATTGGATTCGATACAGCGAAACAGTATCGGAAGAAAGTATAGTAAGAAATTCAAATGGGAAGCCCTACTTCAAAAGCTTGACTATGCCATTTTTCAGCATCTCCCATTCCGGAGATTATTTGGCTTGCGTTTTTGATGAAGATGAGGTAGGGCTCGACATTCAGAAGATCAGAAGAATACCTCAAATTGTTATTCGGAAATATTTGCATACAGTGAGTACTGATCCAGTTCAACAAATATTTGAATGGACAAAGATTGAAAGCTACGGAAAGATGAATGGGAGCGGAATACCTACAGAAGATGATTATGATCAGGGAGTTTTTGTATCCACCTCTGAACTGGACGGGTATGCCATAACCATATGTACTAAAAGCGAAAAGAATCAGGCCATAGAGCTTGTATACATATAAGAATCGAGAAATTCAGAAAATCGATAGATGAATATAAAAAAGGAGCTACTTGCATGAGTGAATGGAAAGACAAAATCGATGCACTTCAACACCGGCGTGAAAATGTTATGGCCGGAGGCGGGCTGGATCGTATCGCGAAACAGCATTCATCAGGGAAATTGACTGCAAGGGAAAGAATGGATGCGCTGTTCGATGACGGCACTTTCGTAGAAATAAACGATATGATTACGTCCCGTGCTACTGATTTTGGGATGGACAAGAAAAAGCGCCCTGGCGACGGTGTGGTTACTGGTTATGGATATATCCACGGACGTATAGCGTTTGCTTCATCTCAAGATTTTACCGTTGGTGGCGGTTCGCTTGGCGAAGCTCAGGCAATGAAGATTTGCCGCGCAATGGACAAAGCCATGGAGATGAAGGCACCTTTCATTTCGATCAATGACAGTGGCGGCGCGAGAATCGAGGAAGGCATTGATGGCCTTTCTGGATATGCTGATATCTTCTACAGGAACACAATCGCATCCGGTGTTATCCCGCAAATTTCTGTGATTCTTGGCCCTTGCGCCGGTGGCGCGTGCTATAGTCCGGCCATTACTGACTATATCTTCATGACTGAAAAGAATAGTCAGATGTACATCACCGGACCTGCTGTTGTGAAGTCGGTTACAGGCGAAGTCATTTCCTCCGCTGATCTCGGCGGCGCAGCCGTTCATAGTGCCACATCGGGTGTTGCACATTTTGTCTATCCTGACGACCTTTCCTGTTTGAATGGTGTGCGTCAGCTGCTCGGCTACCTTCCACAGAATAACGAGGAGAAGCCGATGCATGTTGAGGGAACCAGAGTCGATAGAAGTGTGACGCTCTCCGATATCGTTCCTGTGGACTCCAAGAGACCGTATGATGTCCGGAATGTCATCAATGCTTTTGTGGATGAGGGAAGCTTTTTTGAAATCCAGCATGACTTTGCACGGAATATCGTGGTCGGATTTGCAAGGCTGGATGGAGAGACGATTGGTATCGTAGCCAACCAGAGCCAGTACATGGCGGGCTCCCTGGAAATCAACGCCTCGGATAAGGGCGCTCGGTTTATCCGCTTCTGTGACTGCTTTAACATTCCAATTCTCACTCTTGTGGATGTTCCGGCTTTCCTACCTGGCAGCCAACAGGAACATGGAGGCATTATTAGGCATGGGGCAAAGCTGCTATTTGCTTACTCAGAAGCAACGGTGCCCAAGGTCGGTCTGATTATGCGTAAGGCCTATGGTGGTGCTTATATCGCCATGAACAGCAAGGGAACAGGTGCGGACATGGTATTTGCGTGGCCCATTTCTGAAATTGCTGTTATGGGCGCTGCAGGCGCGGTTTCCATCATTGGTAAGAAGGAAATTGAAAAAGCAGATGATCCTACCGCAAAAAAAGAAGAGCTCCTGGACGAGTACAACAACAAGTTCATGAATCCCTACATCGCAGCAGAGCACGGTTATGTGGACGAGGTTATTCTTCCCGAGGAGACCAGAACGAAGATTTCCAGTGCATTCAAGATGCTGAGGACAAAAGAACGGCATTTGCCTAATAAGAAACACGGTAATATTCCGCTGTAAGAGTGGAGGTCAAAATGGAGATAGAGAAGGTATTGGCTATGGCAGTTGCAGCTGTAGCTGAGGAGAACGGCGTGGAACCGAAAAAGGTTATTGTCCATTCGTTCAAGGAAATCCAGAAGAGTAGCCTGGAACAGTTCATTGAAGAAAACCACATTGCCTACCATAAATATCAACTGGAGGATTTGAGAGCATGAGTAAATATCGTATTACAATAGAGGGCAAGACTTACGAAATGGAAGTTGAGCTTGTCAACGAAAATGTTGTACAGCAGCCCGTAGTCAAGAAAGAGTATATGGAATTCAAAAGTGCTCCGAAGGATGCAAATGTAAATGTGGTTGATCCGTCAATGCAGAAGCAAACCGTGAATAATACGGGTGCCGTTGCTGCTCCGATGCCGGGAACGGTAATCAAAATTGAAAAGAACGAAGGCACAGCTGTCAAGGCTGGAGAACTTGTGCTTGTTCTCGAAGCCATGAAGATGGAAAACGAAATACTGGCTCCCGTAGATGGAACAATTACGAAAATGAATTGCACAGTCGGCGGAACGGTTGCCGGTGGAGAGGTAATGTTTGAAGTAAAGTGAGGGGCTGCTTATGAGCGAATTGTTTAAAACGAATAACCCCCTCTTAATTACCGATACCATTCTCAGAGATGCTCACCAGAGCCAAGCAGCAACACGAATGAGGCTGGAGGATATGCTTCCTGCCTGTGAAATACTGGACAGCATCGGGTATTGGTCTATTGAATGCTGGGGTGGCGCGACATTTGATTCCTGTATGCGGTTTCTCAATGAAGATCCGTGGGAGAGGCTGAGAAAGCTGAGAAAGGCGTTGCCTAATACCAAGTTGCAGATGCTGCTTCGCGGTCAGAATCTTCTGGGGTATCGTCACTACGCCGATGATATGGTTGACGCATTCTGCCGAAAGTCCATCGAAAATGGAATCGACGTTGTACGAATCTTTGATGCTCTCAATGATGTCAGAAACATGGAAGCTTCAATTAAAGCCGTGAAAAAGTACGGTGGGATGGTCGAAGCGGCCATGAGCTATACCACAAGCCCTGTCCACAGCGAGGAGTACTTCGTAGAGAAGGCTGTCGTGCTGGAACAGATGGGAGCGGACACGATTTGCATTAAGGACATGGCGAATCTGCTTCTTCCCTCTGACGCCTATAGCCTTGTAAAGAAGCTGAAAGAAAAGGTATCCATCCCGATCCATCTACATACCCATAACACAACGGGCACGGGCTCTATGGTCTACCTGATGGCGGCGATGGCTGGCGTGGATATCGTTGATTGCGCATTATCTCCGTTCGCCAATGGCACCTCTCAGCCCGCTACCGAATCATTGGTGGCAACCTTGCAGGGAACAGAAAGAGATACTGGACTGGACTTGAAACGGCTTAATGAAGTAGCAATCCATTTTAAGACTGTCGCTGCGAAGATGGAGAAAGAAGGAACGATCAGCTCCAAGGTTCTCCGCGTTGATCCCAATACGCTTCTTTATCAGGTTCCGGGAGGTATGTTATCCAACCTCTTGTCTCAGCTGAAACAGGCTAATGCAGAGGAGAAACTTGAAGCTGTTTTGCAGGAAGTCCCAAGAGTTCGTAAAGATTTTGGATACCCTCCGCTGGTAACGCCTACAAGTCAGATTGTCGGTACTCAGGCCGTGTTGAATGTCCTGATGGGACGCTATAAGAGCTTCACAAAAGAGTCGAAGGGACTGTTAAAAGGCGAATACGGAGAACTGCCTGGAGAAGTGAACAAAGAAATCCGGAAGATGGCAATTGGCGAAGATGAGGTTATTACCTGTCGTCCTGCCGATTTACTAGAGCCGGAGCTTGCGAGAATTCGTGGGCAGTATAGTGATATAGCAAAAACGGAAGAGGATGTTTTGAGCTGCGCTATGTTCCCACAGGTTGCCCCTGATTTCATCAAGAGGCGGGATGATCTGATCGTTCACGAGATAGAGGTTGTCTGGGAGAGGTAATGATACGGTATGGCTCACAAAAAAGGGTTTTATGAAAAGTATTTAAAGCGTCCACAGGATTTTTTGTGTGCGCTTCTGGCGACAATAGTATTATCGCCTGTCATGTTGATTACTGCTCTCCTTGTTAGAATAAAGCTTGGATCGCCAGTACTGTTTACACAAGAGCGGCCAGGACTTAATGGAAAGATTTTTAAGCTCTATAAGTTCCGGACGATGACGGATAAAAAGGACGAGAACGGAAATCTGCTGCCTGATGAGAAGCGGATGACGTCCTTCGGACGGAAATTAAGAGCGACTTCCCTGGACGAGCTTCCTGAACTACTCAACATGCTTAAGGGAGATATGGCAGTTGTTGGTCCAAGACCGTTGTTAGTGAGATATCTTCCTCGGTATAATGAACACCAGGCCAGAAGACATGAAGTTCGTCCTGGTTTTACCGGTCTTGCACAAGTTCATGGCCGGAATGCGATTAGCTGGGAAGAAAAGTTCGACTGGGATGTGAAATATGTTGATAATATATCCTTTCTCGGGGACTGGAGAATTATCTTCGAGACGGTTAAGACAGTTCTGAAGAGAGAAGGAATTACCGCCGCTGGTGAAGCTACCATGGGCGAATTTATGGGTAGTGGAGATAAGACACAATGAACGTACTCTTTTTGACATTGGTTGGCTTTGAGTCGATTCAGAATAGAAATCTATATTCTGATCTGCTTCGTGAGTTTGTGAAAAATGGGCATAAAGTATATGTCATCTCTCCAATTGAAAGGCGAGCCAACAAAGAGACACACATTGTAAACGAAGAAAACGCAACGATACTCCGACTCAGGATTGGAAATACTCAAAAGACCAATCTCATTGAAAAAGGAATCTCTACCATTATGATAGAGCCGACCTTTAAAAAGGCTATCAAACAATACTTTTCTTATGTCAAATTTGACTTGGTGCTATATTCCACGCCGCCTATTACTTTGGTGTCGGCTATTGAATATGTGAAGAAACGGGATGGGGCGAGGACGTATCTCCTGCTCAAAGATATATTCCCGCAAAATGCAGTCGATCTGGGAATGATGACCAAAACAGGGATAAAGGGTTTACTGTATAAGTTCTTTCGGCAAAAGGAAAAGAAACTGTATAGGATATCAGACCGTATTGGTTGTATGAGCCAAGCGAATGTAGATTACGTGATAAAGCACAATCCCGAAGTCGATCCTAAAATTGTCGAGGTGTGTCCAAATTCTATAGATGCTGTTGACAAGAGAGTGGATGAGCAAACCAGAAAGAATATACGAATCAAATACGGAATTCCTCAAGGCAAGAAGGTCTTTATTTATGGTGGTAACCTTGGGAAGCCGCAGGGCATTCCATTTGTGATTAAATGTCTTGATGCATGTAAGGATTTAGAAGAGGCTCATTTTCTAATTGTCGGAGCTGGAACAGAGTATGGACTGTTAGAGAAATACGTAAAAGAATCAGGCCAGAAGAATATTAGTCTGATGCAACGACTCCCCAAAGCAGATTATGAGACCATGGTTGCGGCCTGTGATGTTGGGATGATTTTCCTTGATCACCGATTCACAATACCAAACTTTCCAAGCCGAATGCTTTCCTACATGAAAGCAAAGGTTCCTGTTTTAGCAGTTACTGATCCAAATACGGACGTTGGTAAAGTGATTGTAGATGGCGGATTTGGCTGGTGGTGTGAGAGTAATAACGTTTACTCGTTTAGAGATATCATATTGAGGATTATATATGATGATTTGATAACAATGGGACGAGTTGGATACAAGTATTTAATTGACCACTATTCAGTAGAGGAAGCGTACAGAATAATCCTGAATCGTTGTAAGGAGGCTAATAGCTGATGAGTTATCCGGTTATTAAAAATAATATTAATAGGTCATATCAAATCTGCAACTGCTGTGTCATGGATACGACAGACGAGGGCATTACATTTAATGAAAAAGGCGTGTGTATGCGTTGTCAGGAATACAACGATCGCATTCTGCCTGGTTGGAATCACGGGAAAGGTCATGAGAAAGAACTTCAGGATCTGATTTCTGCGATCAAAAAGTCTGGTATGGGAAAAGAATATGACTGCATTCTTGGGCTCTCCGGAGGCTTGGATTCTTCATATATGCTACATTTGGCGGTGAAAGAGTGGGGACTAAGGCCATTTGTTTTTCATATAGATGCTGGGTGGAATCTGCCTGTGGCAGAAGAAAACATTAAACGCTTGACTGAGAAACTTGGTGTTGAGCTGCATATTGAAAAGATGGATTGGAATGAGATGAGGGAAATGCAGCTTGCTTGGTTCAAAACGGGCCTTGAGAATCTTGATTCACCACAGAACCATGCCTTTATAGCCCTAATTGACAGATATTCCCGGGAGTTGGGTGTTAAATATATCCTGAATGGGTATAACATTGCGACAGAGATAATAGCTGATCCTGCTTCATGGGGTAAAGGAAGTGCTACCGGTGAAAGTGTCTTTATGAAGGACGTTATCAAGAAATATTGCTCCGTACCGATTAAGAATTACACTTTCACGAACGGATTCAAGCATAAAGTTTGGATTCCATATGTTCTGGGAGTGAAAACACTAAAGCCTTTGAACCTTGTGCCTTTTACAAAACAGGAAATGATTGATACGCTTAGCAGAGAATATGGATATGAGGCATATGGACAGAAACATTTCGAAGATTTGCTGACGAAATTCCTCGAAGGTTGGTGGGTCCCTACACGATTCGGGCATGATATTCGGAGGGCTCAGCTAAGTAGTCTGGTAGTAACTGGGCAGATGACCAGAGAAGAAGCACTTAAAATTCTGGAAACTCCGCCGCTTACAGAAGAAGAAAGCAAAGAACTCTTTTCTGAGGTTGCAAAGAAGTTGGAGATCTCTGAAGAAGAACTGAAAAAGTATCATGAACTTCCCGAATGTAAGGAGAAGTTCAAGAACAACAAAAGTATGCGGAGAGTAGGAATCAAAGTATATGAGTTCCTGGGCATCGAAAAACGGATCAGGAAATAAAGAAACAGGCACGAGCTTGCACTAACTAAAAAATGTCACTGATATAGCACAAAGATCTTTTGATCTGCTGGAGGATTTATGAAAATACTTCATCTATGCTTAGCAAACTTTTATATAGACAACTATACATATCAGGAAAACCTCTTGCCTAGGATGCATAAACGTCTAGGGCACGAAGTAATGATATTAGCATCGACAGAGACGTTTGTTAATGGGAAACATCTCGGATATTTGGAACCATCGGAATACGTAAATGAAGATGGAATACCTGTGAAACGTCTTCCATATGTTAGTTGGTTACCACCGAAAGCCGCACACAAATTGCGGATATATCCAGATGTTTATAAAAGCATCGAATCCTTTGCACCCGATTTTATCTTCATGCATGATGTTCAAACACTTAGCATGAAGTCTGTGATTCGTTATGTCAAAGATCATCATATAAAGATCGTTGCTGATTGCCATGCAGATTTTTCGAATAGTGCTAATACATTTTTATCCAGATGGCTTCTTCATGAGATGATTTATAAGCCCGTTGTAAGAAAAGCGGAGCCAACCATAGAACGGTTTTATGGTACTTTGCCGGCAAGAGTAGATTTTCTTAAGAATGTATATGGAATTCCTGCTGACAAAGTTAGTTTTCTTCCAATGGGTGTGGATGATGATCTTGCTCAAAAGTATTCAACCCCTGAGAAGAGAAATGAAATAAGGGGAAAATACAGTGTTTCTCCTGCGGATTTTTTAATTGTTACTGGCGGGAAAATCGACTTGGCAAAAACACAAACTCTTTTGCTAATGAAGGCAGTAAGAAAAATAAATAACCCCAAAGTAAAACTGTTGATATTTGGCTCAATCGTCGATGAACTAAAAGGGGAATTTGATTTGCTCTGCAACGACAATATAAAATACGCTGGCTGGGCTAAAGAAGCAGATGCATATGCATATTTTTCTGCTGCAGATCTTGTTTGTTTTCCAGGCAGGCATTCTGTCTACTGGGAGCAAGCTGTCGGCTTAGGCAAGCCTATTATTGCTAAAGAGTGGAACGGAACGACACACGTGGATCTTGGCGGAAATGCGATATTCTTACATGATGATTCAATAGAAGAAATAGAAACTGCATTAGAGAAAGTGATTAACAATGAGAATCTTCTCAAAAACATGAAAGCGGTTTCTGAAACAAAAGGAAAGAAGTTTTTCTCATATATGGATATTGCTCAGCGGTGTATAGAATAAACCTTATATCGTTATACAAGGCAAAAGCGTGTGAGCAGAGGATAGGATGAAAAGTAGTATTAAACGCAATCTTGGCTATCAAACGGTTTATCAAATATTAAATACATGCCTTCCATTAATCACAGCTCCTTTTTTATCGAGAATTCTTGGTGCTGAAAACTTGGGCATCTACTCATACATAACTTCTATAAGTAGTTTCTTTGTGCTGTTTGCGATGTTAGGCATTGTCAATTATGGAACTAGACTAATAGCGGAATACAATAATGAAAAAGACCGAATCTCATCTGCATTTAGCGAAATCTATACCATACAGCTGACGATGAGTTTGGCCTGTAGCGTCCTTTATACCGGCTATGTATATTTGTTTTGCAAGGACAATACACTTATTGCTTTAATTCAAGGGATAACGGTTATAGCCTGTGCAATCAATATTAACTGGGTATTCTTCGGACTGGAAGAGTTTAAGCTTACAGTGATGAGGAATATGGTAATTAGACTTACAACTGTTGTTCTGATACTTCTGTTAGTTAGGAATTCCTCAGATCTATGGGTATACACACTGCTCATGGCTGGCGGAACTATGATAAGTGATGCTGTTTTATGGTTTTATCTTCCTTCTCGGAGATTGAAGATTAGAATTGCATATAAAGGCTTAAAAAAGCACATCAAACCTATCCTAGTGCTGTTTATACCTTTATTAGCCATGTCAGTGTACCATCTCATGGATAAAGCAATGTTGGGATGGTTGAGCACATTTCATGAATCCGGTTACTATTATAATGCAGACAAAGTAATAAATATTCCGGTTGGTGTTCTTCTTGGTGTGGGAACAGTAATCGTTTTGATGATGAGGTTATAGAAGGACTTCTCAAAAGCACATGGTGGAATATGGATGACACCATCATCCAGAGATATAGCCAGTTTATAAGAGAACCCAGTCAGTTTATTTCCCAACTTGAGAAGGAGAACGTTGAATGAGAATACTTCATTGTTGTCTTGCATGCTTCTATATAGACAATTATAGCTATCAAGAAAACATCTTGCCTCGTTATCACAAGCTGATGGGACATGAGGTAAAGATTATTGCTTCGACAGAATCATTTGATAAGAATGGCCGCATTACATATATCGATGCAAAGCGGTATATGAATGAGGATGGAATTGAAGTAGTAAGATTACCTTATGTTGCTTATATTCCGGATAAAGCTGTGAAAAAGCTCAGAAGGTATAAAGGGCTCTGGGAGGAGCTTAATTCATTTAAACCGGATTTCATCTTTATTCATGATATTCAATTCCTGGACATTGATATCATCCGGAAATATGCTAAAAAGCATACTGTCAAAATTGTTGCTGACTGTCACGCAGACTTTTCCAATAGTGCGCGTAACTTTATATCTCGAAAGGTTCTTCACGGGATTGTCTAAAAGCACTGTGCGCATTTAATAGAGCCCTATGTGACTAAATTCTACGGAGTTTTGCCAGCTCGAGTAGATTTCTTGAAAAATGTTTATAAGCTGCCAGAGAATAAGGTTGATTTGCTGGTGATGGGTTCCGAAGATGTCAAAGCGGAAGCATCAATGAATAAAGAAAGAATCTCATCTAATAGGCTCAGCCACGGGGTACAACAAAAGGATTTTTTGATTGTATTTGGAGGAAAAATTGACAAGTATAAAACTCAGGTCCTAATGCTAATGGATGCGGTGAATACAATGCCTGATCTAAGTGTGAAACTAGTTGTATTCGGATCCATTGTTCCTGATATGAAAGAGGCAGTAGAAAAAAGATGTAGCGACAGGGTTAAGTACTTGGGCTGGGCAACGTCAGATCAATCATATGACTACTTTGGTATGGCAGATGTGGTATGCTTCCCAGGGCGGCATTCAGTTTATTGGGAGCAAGTTGCAGGGATGGGAATCCCTTTAATTGTGAAGAGATGGGATGGTACAACACATGTGGATGTTGGTGGGAACGTTCTGTTTTTGGAATCTGACGGAGTAGAAGAAATTCAAAGTGCAATAAAGCAGGTAAAGAACAGTTATGCTTCATATAAAGCTGCTGCTGTGCAGGGAAAGGATACCTTTATGTATAGCAAGATTGCTGAAAGATGCATTGGCTGTTGACAACCAAATCCACGATCTGAATTGATAGGGAATTAAGTTCCTTAAGAGAAAGTGAAAAGGATGAATAGAATCAGCAGACAAAGAGGAAGCAATCCGATAAACGGATTTGTTATAGGAATACTGCTAATAACTTGTTTCGTAACTAATATTTCTCAGATGTCCATGTTCGTTGATAGCGGACTATCATCTAGGGTGAGTATTATTGCATGGGTTATTTGCTTTGCTTTTGTTATTCTTTCCGGGAAAATGGTATTTCGAGTAACTGCGTTAAATGTTTACGTTGCAAGTATTGTTTTTCTGGCATTGATTGCAATTAACTCGTTATTTACATCAAATGACTATTGGGGATCGTCGCATGTATATTCATTGTTCATTTCATTGTTCGTCTTCACTGTCGGATGCCTAATAAGTAATTACATTGATGAAGAAAGATGGAATAAACTGATATGGATATACGTGATAAGCTCATGCATAGTTGCGTTGGAAGTATATATTAATTATTTCGCGCGTGGTTTTAATATTTCGTCACGTATCTATGCGTATGATTCCAAAAATTCATTTTCGCAGATATTGTTGACATCTATAGTATTGCTCATTTTTGGCATGAGCAATGAACAAAAAAAGAAGTACATGATTCTTCGAAGAATTATCATAGTACTATTATTTATATTAATAGCACTAATGAAGTCCAGAGCCACTATTGTAGGATTTGGTGTTTTATATGTGGCTTTTCTCACAAATAAGGATATAAAAAGAAAGTACAAGTTCAGGTCTGTCGCTGCATTACTAGTTGCATTATTCGCTGTAATTGAGGTGCCCTCTATTCACAAGCTTGTAATAGACGATATTCTTCTTGCCGGAAGAAGCGTTACAAACTTGAATGATTTATCATCAGGACGTGTAACAATTATCACAAGAGGTTTGGAACAGATACGTGAGAACCTTATTTGGGGAATTGGGAAAAAATATTTGGATTGTTATCCAATTGCTACTGTTTTACAATTTGGACTTGTTGCAGGCGTAGTTCTTTGGTTTATTGCTTTGCTGCCATTGTTTTTATCGTTGAAAGTACGGAGGTTCAACACGTCATCTGAATATTATAATGTTGTAACATCCATAATTGTCCTAAGTATTACTTATATAGTTAATGGTCTGTTTGAATGTCTAACCCCACTTGGTCCGGGTGTTAAATGTTTCTTTCTCTGGCTTGCACTTGGGATAATAACAAATGCACGTGATATTACACTTAAGAATTTTCATATAAATGGTCAGATAGCAAGCACATACCCATCAGAGAGTTAGGCTGCAAAATAATGTTGTGAATCGAAGCAAGATTGAATCAGAAAGTGTTTGAGAGCAAATATGAATGAAGGAAAATCAAGTGTTAAGAAAAATCTTGGTTATCAAACTTTATATCAAGTAGTTATTTCTGTACTTCCGTTAATTACTGCACCGTATCTGGCCAGGGTTCTTGGAGCAACACAACAAGGTATCTATTCATATACTAGTTCAATTGTAAGCTATTTCACTTTGTTTGCTATGCTAGGGTTCAGCAATCACGGAACCAGAACTATTGCTGAAGCTGGTGATGATAAAGAAAAACGGAGTACTGATTTCACATGCATTTTCCTTTTGAAATTAAGCACATCTTTTGTTGCTGTAATTAGTTATGTCTTTTATCTGATTGTTGCGCCAAATGAGAATTTTACGATTGCTAGCATCCAGATATTGTCGATTGTTGCATGCGTTTTCGATATCAATTGGCTTTTCTTTGGGCTTGAAAGGTTCAAAACGACGGTCATTAGAAATTTGATTGTCTACCTATCCGTTTTTGCTCTCACTCTTACACTGGTTAAGAAACAAGAGGATTTATGGATATATACAGTGCTTATGTCTGCAAGTGTACTCTTGGGAAACATTTCACTTTGGTTTCGGATGAGCCGGTATGTTTCCTTTAGGAAGGTGCACGTTGAAGATTTAAAAAAACATATAAAACCCGTGCTCATTCTTTTCGTACCTCTGCTTGCATTATCCGTTTACCATGTTATGGACAAGACGATGCTTGGATTATTGAGTACTTATGAAAATAGTGGTTACTACTATAATGCAGATAAAGTCATCAACATTCCAATAGGCATTATTAATGGTATAAGCACAGTTATGTTTCCGAGAATGGTCTTTATTATAAAAACACGTAGCCACGATGATTATGAAGCTCTTTTTTCAAAGAGCGTTGAGGGTATTATTTTGGTGTCATCTGCAATGGCATTTGGTATTGCAGCAATTTCAAAAGAATTTACACCATTGTTTTTTGGAGCTGGCTTTGATCCATGTGTTCAATTGATCATTGTCTTAGCTCCTGTAATGATAATTAAATCTGTTTCGACAGCA
>Ga0172382_10004605_pt1 | contig 21051 bp, 17 predicted proteins | sample Leawel138RmetaG_FD_122245 | JGI IMG/M metagenome (GOLD analysis project Ga0172382, IMG submission 122245) | Leachate microbial communities from a municipal landfill in Southern Ontario, Canada - Leachate well 138R metaG | ecosystem: Engineered > Solid waste > Landfill > Unclassified | place... | reverse complement strand
TGTTATCCTCCTTCTTCCCTTTCGGGAGTGCTAAGACGGAGGATAACATTTTTTTATCCCTTTCTATGATAGCTGGCTAAAGGCTTCCTCTATCGCTTTCCCCAAAAAACTTTACATGCACCCGTTATTGACAGAACTGTTCCCTTGAGTAAGATAGTACGGTAAAATGGGATGATGGTCATGAGCTTTTTAGAAATATTTCTCCATATCGATAAACATCTCCATACCATTGTGTCACAGTACGGTACCTGGACCTATTTTATTCTTTTCCTCATCGTCTTCTGTGAGACGGGGCTGGTGGTAACTCCCTTCCTGCCTGGTGATTGGTTGCTCTTCATAGCCGGCTCTCTGGCTGCGGCCGGCAGCCTTAAACTAGTGCCGTTGCTTATTATTTTCAATATCGCAGCCATTACCGGCAATGCCGTCAATTACTGGATCGGCTACTCTATCGGGCCGGGCATGCTGAGCAAAAAATCTCGTTTTCTTAAACAGGAATACCTGGATAGAACCCACCAGTTTTATGAACGTTACGGCGGCAGGACCATCATCATAGCCAGATTCGTACCCATAATCAGAACCTTTGCGCCTTTCATGGCTGGAGTAGGGCAGATGACACCCTGGCGCTTTACCTATTACAATATCCTGGGCAGTATATCCTGGGTGATGATCTTTATACTGGGCGGCTATTACTTCAGCAATCTGCCGCTGATAAAAAACAATCTCTCGATCGTCGTTATTTTCATAACTCTCTTTTCCGTGGCGCCTATTGCTATGGATCTTCTGAAGCGAAGAAAAGAAACCGCTCGGTTAAAAAAACAGGCGGCTGTACCAACAGCTGCCAGGCCGGATCGAGACGAGGGATAAAGATCCTTACATTTCTACTCGGGTCACAACCCCCTGTATCTTGCCTGCAGGCAATTTATAAAACTGGACGAAAGTCGGTGCCAAACGTTTGAGCATAGCAAAAACCGTCCAGAAAAAGTTATTGGTAGTTATATCTTCCACACCATAGAAAATGACTCTCTCCTCAATATCGTTCTGCTTCAGCAGGCTCTCTATATCCAGAACCTCCCTGTAGCCGGCCCAGAACTCCAGAAGATCCATACCGGAAGCCCTATTGCGGTAGATTTCCGTTGTCAAGCCGTAAGGTTCGTCGGTCCTACGGACGGAGACCAGAATATTTCTGTCATAGATAATACCGCTATCCAGAATACAGTGCACCAGATATGGATGCACGATATCGACTGTTCTATTAAAGAACAATGCCGCGCCCTCAAGCCTCTTCCCCTTCTCATATAATTTTTCATAGCGGCGTATGAAACTCTTCATATCCATGGGGCACATAGCATGGTAAAGTGCCTTCTGCCCACTAGTCCAGATCAGGATGGTAGCCAGAGGAATAGCAGCCAGAATCAGGGACCAGTAACCTCCATGACTGAGCTTGTTAAGGTTGGCAATCAGAAAGACGGCATCAACCACTGTCACCATAGCTGCAACAGGCGCCTTCCAGGAAGATGAGCGAGAGAAGATCATGGTCATCATTATCCCGGTTATAGTCATTGTTCCTGTAACGGCCAGGCCATAAGCAGCCGCCAGATTTTCCGATCGGCGAAAAACAAGCATAATAAAAACAACAGCTACCATGAGGGACCAATTAACGGAACCTAGGTATATTTGCGATTTAAGCTTGCTGGAAGTATAGCTTATTCTCAACCAGGGCATGATACGAGTGGTAATTCCCTGATAAACTATGGAATAGACACCGCTGATCAAGGACTGGGAAGCAATGACAGTGGCAAGGATAGTCAGTATCAGAGTAGGTATGTAGAGTATATTCAACTCCTCACGGAACATACCGAAGAGGATGTTCTGTGCTTCGGGATGCCGCAGGATAAAGGCACCCTGCCCAAGGTAATTGATAACCAGGGCAAGGAAGACGAAATACCAGGCCCTGATTATCGGACGTTTCCCCAGGTGCCCCATATCAGCATACAAAGCCTCCCCGCCGGTAGCACAAAGTATGACTTCCGAGAGAATCAATCCACCGGCAATTCCGTTATGCATAAGGAAGCTTAAAGCGTATAAAGGATTTACCGCCTTGATTACCCCGGGCAGGCTCTGTATGGAGATTATTCCGGAGACAGCTAAGGTTATGAACCATATCACCATCAACGGCCCAAATGCTCCGGCCACTTTATCCGTTCCCTTGTATTGGAAGAAAAAAAGGCTGATGGCTATCAATGCGGCAATAAGAATAATCATCCATTGATGCATGCCGGCCAGGCCGGGTACCAGGCGCATACCTTCAACAGCGGAGAGAATAGTTATGGCCGGCGTTATGACGCCGTCTCCCAGTATCAACGATATTCCCAGAAAGGATAAAAAGCCGACAAAGGCTATCTGCCGGTTGCTTTTCAGGAGCTTGACCAGAATCTCTTTGAGAACAACAGTTCCTCCCTGTCCATCTTGCTCCAAACTCATGGCCAGCCAGGCATACTCAATGGTAACTAGAAGAATTAGAGTCCAGACGATCAGCGACAGTATACCGAAAACGTTGCACTCTGTAGGCTTTATCAAAGCCATGATAACCGTCAAGGTATATATGGGACTGGTACCGATATCGCCAAAGACCAACCCCATAGCTTTGACGATACCCTCCCAAAAAGAGTACCCCTCATTCCTGTGCCGAGACATGCCTATTCTTGATTACCGCCTATTTTCACTTAATACGGGGATTTGATAGCCTTACTAATCTATCATAAAGAGAGGAGCAACTCAATACTTTCAGAATTTATTCAAATAGCCGTCCACCTCACCGCTGATGATTACTCTTCTTTCCTGAAGGGCCAGCTTTCTAATGCGCATGGTAAAGGGGAGACTGGAAGCATCAAAAACGGGATTGTAACTTGCGAGAATCTTTTCTGCCAGCTTAGGAGGAAGAGGCAGCTTGCTGACATGAAGTTCGGTAAGATGGAAACTTACCTGTTGCTCGTTATCAGGTGCAAGGTAACCATTAGCGGTTATGCGTACTCTCAGCCCGGATATGGAACGTAAAGTAGATAGGGTCAGACCACTCTCTTTGACCGTTACATCGGCCTGATCATCGTATTTACTGCGTAAGAAATCACGAAGATCGTCCTGGTCCAACTCAATTTGAAAAGTAGTTTCAGCAACGCTGTTAACAGCCCTTTGCTGCATATCTGCCTTGATATGCCTGGCATCGATAACCATATGCTTAATAACGGGCATATCTTTCGGCCGTACCCTGGTGCCTTCGATATGAATACGACCTACCTTTCCCCTGAGAAGAGAGAATGCCGAGGTATCTGCAAGATGAACCTCATAGTTATCAGCAGGACCGATAGCTGACGGCAGCTTAGCCTTTATCTGCGCCTCAATGCAACCGGTAATAGGGCCGCAACCGGATTCTGCTACCAATGCAGCCAAGCCGGTAAGAATGGCAAAACCCATTAAAGCCTTACCTGACGCTAATCTCATCTTTTATCTTTCACTTCTTTTCCGGAGTTTTTATTTCAGGAACGCCCCATCTATAGCCTGCAGCAAGCTTACGCTGGACATTAGCCTGAATCTTATCATCAACCACTTTATCTCTTACTTGAGTTCTAACCTCTTTCAGGCTTTTCAAGCGAGCTGGAATACACTTTTCCACTTTTATTACATGATACCCAAACTTAGTCTTCACTATATCGCTGACCTGATTTTCTTTGAGAGCAAAGGCAGCCCGATCAAATTCCGGTACCATTTGCCCTCTTGGGAAGAGTCCCAGACTGCCACCTGTTTCTTGCGTTCCCTTATCGATAGAGACTTTACTCGCCAAAGCAGCAAAGTCTTCGCCTTTTTTCAATCTCTCCAATACTCTTACTGCCGCCGCCCTATTGCTTAACAGAATGTGCCTGGCCTGAATCTTTTTCGGCTCCATGTAGAGATCCTTATGAGCGTTATAATAAGCTTCGATCTCCGCTTCGGAAACCTGTATTTTGTCAGCCAAACACTTCTCCCACTCCTGACCTCTATTCCTCAACTTATATATAGGAACACCTATGCGGCAATCGCCCTTTAACAGCCTGGAATAATTGCCAAAGGCCGGAGAGCAATCACCTTCATCTATACATTGCTTCCATAGCTTTTTAGTTTCCTCTATGCGGCCAAGCCTCTCTAAGGTATGCGCTACCATATGGCGTACATAATGAGGATGATCTTTAATAGCATAGGCAGCCTTAATTTCCGGCAGCGCTCGCTGGTAATCCAGCTGCCGGTCAAAGCGGTTCCAGCCGAGCTCGAAGTGCAGATCATAAATATGAGGGTTATACCTGATGCCTTTTTCCAGGAATTCATCTCCTTGCCGGATCATCTGCTCTTTTACTTTTACACTGGAAGCCGGTACACTTATATTATATGCGAAATGCCAGGCGCCGACAGACCAGACTTGAATGAATTTGGGATCAAGACGGGCTACAAGGTCTATTGTGGGCACTAGACGCTGCCAATCTCCGGAATGAAAGAAGGAATCCATCGTTACCCAGAGATAATCGGCTGTAATCTCCCTGAAAGCGCCTACCAGGCCGCCCAGAACCTGATCAGACGGAGATAGATTCTCCGGCAGCATATCATATTTGATACGGTCGGTTTCAATATCTTTTTTGACAAATACAGTTATGATAAAAATGCCGACCAAAACCAACAGATAAAATTTCTGCGCTTTACTTATGTTCCTTGACAGGCCCCTCATGCTTACACTTCCTTTTCCTGGAAGAACATGCCGGCAACTATCAATAGCGCCGCCGAAAGTAGAAGGCCGTAGATCATAGCCTTAAAGATGTAAACCCACGGTACAGCTTCATTATGCAAAACCTGGGATCTGATGTTAAAGACCTCAAAATTCGGTATCAGGTAACCAAAGCCTTTAACCGCAGCCTTGAGCAGCGGTGAATCCGAGCGTCCGCCCAGATATTGCAGTGAATCGGATGAACTGCCAAGAATATAGAAGAAAATAGTCAGCACCACACTAAGAGTGGAGGACGTAAAAGTCGAGAAGGTCACGGCCATAGCCAGAACTACCAGAAGTTCAAAAAAGGTCAAAATTATAGCCAGGGCGGTAATAAGCGACAAGGTATGCTCCTTAAAGAATACCAGGCCCATAAAAACCAGACCCATGAGTAAAACCATAATCAGCACCGCCAGTGCCGCACCCAGATATTTACCTACAACTACTTCCAGGCGCCTGATAGGTTTGGATAAAATGGTATAAATAATGCGCTTCTCTATCTCCGTCGGTATCAATGACATACCCAGAAATGTGGCTATAAGCAGACCAAAAACAAGCATGCCGGTTAGGCCCACGTCCTTGACCATGCGTATCTCTTCGCCGCCGGAAAAATAGGTGAAAAGAAGAGAGCTGCCGATAAAAATAAAGGCGAAGACCAGAAGAACCAGAAGAACCTTCTTCCTGATGGCTTCCTTGAAGGTGGCCATGGCTAAAGCTACTGCCTTCAACTTTCCTTACCTCCCTTGACGATGGAAACAAAGAGATCTTCCAGTGACCGACGCCGATCAGTCATCGATACCAGGACCGCATTGTCGTTACTACGAACAATATCTATAACCTTATCCGCATGGATACGGCTGCCTACAGTCACCAGGGCTTCCTGGCTATCCAGAACCGATATGTCGACAGCCGCCTCTTTGATGCGGCTTAACAATTCCTCATTAAATCCCCTTACAACCATTTCCAACTCGCCCTCTATGCTGAGAAGCTCCTCCATTGTGCCCATACGTAACAGGTTTCCCTTATGGATAACAGCTACACGGTCACAGACCATTTCAACCTCATTCAACAGGTGAGAACAGTAAAGGATACTCTTTCCTTCCTTCTTTAACCTGAGAACCAGATCTCTGATCTCGATACGGCCTAAAGGGTCCAACCCGGATGTGGGTTCATCCAATATCAAGAGTTTAGGATCACTGACCAAGGCCTGCGCCAGACCCACACGCTGCAGCATTCCCTTAGAGAATTTGCGCAGCTGCAGCTTGCGTGCGCCGGAAAGTCCCACTATCTCCAGAAGCTCATCCGACCTACGCTTTATTTTAGCGGGATCCAGGCCGGAGAGCTTGCCGTAAAACGATAAAAGCTCCTCGGGAGTAAGAAAATCGTAGTAATAAGGGCCTTCTGGAAGATAACCGATAAGATTCTTGACGCCAACATCTCCTGCAGGCCTATCATATATCCAGGCTCTGCCTTTGGAAGGCCTGTACAGACCTAAAAGAAGCTTAATAGTAGTGGTCTTTCCTGCTCCGTTAGGCCCCACAAACCCAAAGGTCTCTCCATCGGATATACTTATATTCAAATCATTAAGGATGACTGTCTTGTTACCCCAGAAGTTGAGATAATACTTAGTCAATCCCTCGGTCCTGACTACATCAGCCAAAGGGACAGCACCTCCCCCCAAAGATGACACCATCCACATAAGGCCCTAGCCCGCAGCATATACTACACCCGGGCATCAGAGCTATGTAATGACAAGCAAAAGTGTACTATCAGACCTATCCTTTGTCAATAAGAAGCTGCCATGGGCCTGATGGTCCGTCAAGCCGCAAGTAATATATCCGCTTATTTGGTTAAAGTTACCTTGCGCAGGGAGCGCGGCTTATCAGGATCATATCCCTTGGAATATGAAAGATAATAAGCGAATAGCTGCCCCGCTACTATACCTACTAATGGAGACAGGCCCTCGTCCGCAATGGCAGGAAGACGAAAAGCCGTCTTGCCCAGATCCAGAGCCTCCGGCATATCGGAGATGACAATGGTTTCCGCCTTACGCTCATTAAGATCTTTCGTCAGTTGCAGCATATTGGGATATGTACGTCCTGATAAGGCAAAGAGTATGACGGGGAAACCCTCTTCCACTAATGCAATAGGTCCGTGCATAAGATCAGCGGCTGAGAAAGGTTCTGCTACCACATAACAGGTCTCCTTAAGCTTCAACGCCATTTCCAATGCTGTGGCATAATTCATTCCTCTGCCTATTACCATGCACTCATTCATATATCGATACCGCTCACAACCGCACTCTATATCTTTCTCCGTCTCAAAGAGACGCTCCATTTTTTCACCGACACTCGCCAAGCGGCCTACCGCCTCCTTATCTCCCTTGAGCAACGAAGATAAAAGGTAAAAGATGGCCAGTTGCGACGTATACGTCTTCGTGGCGGCTACGCTAAGCTCTTTGCCTGCTCTGCAGTAAACCGCTCTCTCTGCCGCTACTGCCAGAGGCGAGCCCTCTTCATTGGTAATAGCTATCGTCATTGCTCCCTTTTGACGAGCATTCTCCACTACACTGATAACATCCGGGGCTGCACCGGATTGGGATACGCCGATTATCAAGGTATTATCCATCCTTATATCAGCTTCGTAAAGAGTAAAAAGGGATGGTGCAGCCATGGCCACCGGTAGGCCGTTGTTTATCTGAAAAAGATACTTGGCATAGGTAGAGGCATTATCCGAGGTGCCCCTGGCAGCGATAATTATAAAACGTATATCCCTGGCCTTTATTTCCTCGCAGATAGAAGCTATGCCGGCTTCCTCCTGCTTGATAATCTGCTGCAGCACCTTAGGTTGCTCGTGAATCTCCTGTACCATCAAATGCATTTGATTTGCCTTCCTTTGCTTGTTTTTGCTACCAAGCTACATCATAGCAGAAAACATGCCCTGTATTCAAGCGGTACTCCACACTCTCCGCAGATCGTTACCGACCTCTTCTCTCGCGCTCCAAACCGCAATTTTACCTTGACTTGCAAGCGCACTCCAGGCTGCTTTCAGCATTACAACAGAAAAAGTCCTATGCAGGAGTAGCCCTGCATACCGGCGAATAATTAAGCAGGAGGAGCAATATATGAAACTGCTTCATGAATATCGTCGGGGCTTCACCCTGATAGAACTTCTCGTTATCCTGGCCGTTATCGCCATGCTGATAGCTATAGTCATGCCGGTATTCAGCAAGGTTAAGGCTCGATCTCGTCAGACTCAATGTATCTCCAATCTCCATGCCATAGGACAGGCTCTAGCTATATACAGAATTGATTTCAAGGGGTATCCTCCAAGAAACAATACGAATTACAACAGCGTAAACGGCTTTTTGGCCCTAGCTGACCCTGATATCTACAGACCTGATATCTACAGACCTAACCCGCCTTATCTTAATGATAAAAAGGCCTTTATCTGCCCTTCTGATGACAATGGCAGCACAGTAAGAGATGCGGTTGAAGAGAAGTACTCCTCGTATTCCTACGATCCCAATTATCCAGGTTTATTTACTTCTCTGACATACAACAAAGATGTAGGCGGCAACACTCCGGCAGCTCTATGCCCTAAATCCAGGCATGGCGTAGTGATTGAACTGAAAGTAAATGGAGAAGTCATTCTTAATAGAGAGTAGATAGAAGTTAGGCCTACACTCTTGGCACTACCCTAAGACTCTCGTATATAGATTTATGAGGATGCGGTCAGGTTTGAGCTGCCGCTGCATACTCCCGCTCAAATTTATCACCATCAAACCCCGGGTCATTCTCCGATATATTCCTGAGCAAGACCTCCCTGCCTCCGTTTTCCCGGGACAGGCGCCCTGCCAGCATAATTTTAACCGCATGCGTCAGCCTTGATACCGGTGCCAGCCTATTTGCTCCCGTTTCCATATAATCGCAAATCCTGTCCAACAACGCCCCATACAGCTTTTTATTATCTATTCCAAACTGATGAACCGTTTTAGTCGTCATGACGACCACTTCAAAGGGCTGCCAAAGGCCATGGCAGGTATTGTAAGCGGCCGTAATACCGTTATCGAAAGTCACAAAAAAAGTTTCACAGACTTTACCGTCGAGACGACCGCGACCGATGAATCTGGTTGAGAGGGCATCTGCGCCGGCTAAAGCATCTATGGCTTCCACAATATGAATAGCGTAATTGAACTCATCCACCCCGGCCGTTCCGTAAATATTCAGGACCTTGCCTCTCTCCTCCTCCGGAATACTCATAAACTCCGTTATTTCGTTGGCATAACGAACCGAGGAACTGCCCAGGACTACTGCTCCACCAGCTACAAGCTCCTCCAGCTTAAGGCAGTCGCTCAACGATCCCACTATCGGCTTATCTATAAAGACCGGCTTACCGCCGGCCAAAAAGAGCTTTGCCTGGCTCAAGTGCCTATCCCAGTTACATCCCTGCACAAACCCGATATCGACACAATCCGCCAATTCTTCAATGCTGCTGCATCTCCTTTCCAGCCCATATTTACTGATAAAACCCTCTACCTCGGCCTCGCTCCGGAAGCCATCGTTGTAGATAGCCGTATAACGGGCTCTCTTGCCTTTCTTCAGATACTCAGCAAAAGTAATCGGGTGAGAAGTGTCGATATTTATTATTCCTATTCTAATCATTACCTGTCACTCCTAAAGATGTTATTCGCATTATTGAAATATATACGCTCTATTGCATGTCTTGAGAACCTTCGAGGGCATAATTTCCTCAGGCCGGCTTCCATATAGAAAAAGGGATAGTTGCTGCCGTACAGGATTTTCTGCGCACCATATTTACCTATTATTTCTTCCAGCAATCCTTCGCCTTCCAGAAAAGAGGTCGTGACAAAGATATTCTTCCTGCCTGCGGCAAGCAACTCTATCGCTTCATAAGGTAATGGAGCGGAAAAAACGAAATTAACAGCCGGCCAGGCATCTGCTGTTTGCAGGAGTTCCTCTAACTTCACTTCCCCAAGAAAATCAAAAGAACGCACAGCGGTCCTCTCTTCAAAGAGATGTAACGGTATGACAATGGGCTGCTGCGTGCTTTGGGCTGTCTGATATATTATTTCCAATAGCGAATCGGACAGACTGTATCGCTGAAAGCGATGAAATAATTTGATACCAACGGCTTGATCGATATATCTTTCAATTGCTTTTTCAAGCCCAGGCTGCTGAGGGTTCAAAGCCAGTACAGGCCTTATCTGTGAAGCGCACCCTTCTGTTTCCTTGAAGAAATGGTAATTCACTTCGAGGTTATTCTCTGCCAGGATGCTTTCCAATGGGGTGGTTAAGCTGTATTCTATACCGTGACGGCGCATTTCCTCTTGTAATCGGCCTAAGCTGCTTTGAACAGCGCTGTTGTGCTGCCATCGTCCTATGTACAAATCTACGTCAATTATCTTCATACCTGATAAACCCCTGAAAATTATTTCCCATGATCTGATGTTTAACGGCATCGGGTATATTCGCAGCTGTAATCTTTGCCTGTTGTACGGTATAGCTTCTTCCCGGAGCATCACTGCCGAAAAGTACTCTTTGGGAGCCCAGTATCGCAACTGCATTCTCTACTACACCGCATTCAGGTACCCCTCCAGAGGTATCGACATAGATATTAGGCATAGGCGCAATGGCTTCCAAGCCTTCCCGCCTGTTTCCACCTGCGTGAGCCATAATAATCCTGGCCTGGGGATACTCTATTCCTAAACGAGCTACATCAAAGGGTTCTGATTCGTCGCTGTAGTTGCCTCTGTTCTTCAGGTAGGAATGCTGCTGTATAAAAAGGTCCCTTTGCATAGCTGCTTCAATAACGGGGAAAAGTATAGCGGATGATGCCTTAACGGCTATCCAGAGCTTTATACCGATCATGCCTCTATCATAACATCGCTGCATCTCTTCCCGCCAATCGGGATTCCTGGGGTTCAGATAACAAAGTCCGTATACCTCTTCAGGAAACTCCTGCATCAGCTTCAAAACATCATCATTAGCTTCTCTTACTTCTTGCGAGGATGGATAAGGCAAATACGCTGTTCGGCCCAATGATGAGATAACTATTCTATCTATGCCTGCTTCTCGGGCCCTGATGACGATCTCCTGAGAGCACCTGCTTCCCAGAAGGGCGTTATGAGATCTGTTGTAGGTATGAACATGAGCATCTATTATCATGATCTATATCTCGTAATAATGGATTCCATGGGAGTGCCGATGGCTGTTATCCTGGCGGACAGGTCTCCCTTTTCCAGAGCCTGGGCTATATTAAAGAAGACTTTATCGGATACGGCCAGGGTTTGCTCAAGGTCTCTTTCATTATGGGAGTATGAGATATATATGGGACCGCCTCGCCTGTAAAGAATACCGTTCTCAGCATTATCCTGCAGGAAATACGTCATCAGATCAGCGTTCAGCCGGGCCTCCTCATAAGTAAAGTTAAAGGCTGTCAGCGGCGGATATCCAATGAAACAACATTTGATATTATAATTCTCAGCCTGCTTGTTCAACCCTTCCATCAGTCTGGCTCCATAGCTCCACATATGAGCTACTACAGGCTTGGTCCTGTACTCTTCACATGCAGCTGTCAGAGCGGCCAGAGAGAGGGTCTCTCCTCCATATGTCGTGCTTATGGAAAGCTCTTCCATGCCTTGCATGATCTCTCTCTTTCCTGTCAGAACGGATATGGGCATGCCGTTGGCTATTCCTTTAGCATAGCAGGCTAAATCAGGTATGACATTGAAATATTCCTGCGCCCCGCCGTTGGCCATACGAAAACCCGTAACTATCTCATCGAATACCAGAATAGCTTCATAGGCATTTGCCATCTCTCTGACATATTCAAGATATCCCTCTTTAGCTTTCTCCCAGTAATTGTTAGGGGTCATGACTATAGCGGCCACGGCTCCTTTATTCTCTTCCAACTTGCTTTTTAAGGATTGGGATGAGGTGAAATCATTGTAACTAAAGGGTATTATCAGGTCACGCTGATCTTGAGGCACACCCTTGTTTAAAGGCTGAGGCAATTGAGTGCACCACATATCATGCCAGCCGTGATACCCCCAAGACAGTATTTTCTCTCTGCCGGTGTATGCTCTGGCTACGCGTACTGCAGCCGATACAGCTTCAGCACCGGTCTTGAAAAAGCGCACCATATCGGCTCCGGGAATCATCTCTATCAACGCTTCTGCGGCCTCTATCTCCAGCGGGTGCGACAGGTTGAAAATGATGCCGCTTTTCAGTTGCCTGGCGATAGCCTGATCTACGGCAGGGTAGCAATAGCCTAAATTTATCGGCCCCAGGGCCATTATGTAATCGATATACTCTTGTCCATCTGCATCAAAGATATGACTTCCTTTGCCAGAGACGGTAAACATGGGAAAGGCGCCGGGAGCAAAGGCTGATACCCTCTTGCTGCCTGTCTGTGAAGCGCCGGGAATAATTTCTATCGCTTTTTGATAAAGCTCTTTGGATTTTGTCAGTTGCATAACAACATACCTCTCAAATTCATTCTTACCAAAATATTATTCAACATTGCAAGGGTGTTTGCTTACAGCCTTGCAATGCATGATCATCATCATCAAGCCATCTAATCTCCAGCATGCTTCTTAAATAAAACCGTATTGAACTCCCTTTCAATATTTTTCAGAGCGGAGCTTACATCATCCTTTTCAAGCACTGTTGCTTCAATCTGATTTTTCCAAATACTTCCCAGTTCCTCCACATTACGCAAAGAGGGGACAGCACGGGCAAACTTGAGAGATTCGACCACTACTTCCTCCCGGCAGACTGTATCCGGTTTTATGAAGTCCGGAGATTTCAGCACGGAGATTCTTGCAGGGATCATATTTCTCTTTGCCAGTTCCCGGGCGACCTCTTTGGAACATAAGCGTTTGAGAAGCAGCCAAGCTTCCTTTGGATGCCCGGTTTTAGATGATATTGTCCAGCATTCTCCCGTATACCTGACAACCCTTTTGCCAAGCCGTGATTTAGGTACAGGAGCGATATCCCAGTCAAGATTTTTTACCTTGCTGAACTCCGTTAAAGCAACATAAGGAAGGCCTACAAACATGCCTAAATTGCCACCCATAAATAGATCAGCAACAGAATTCTGCTTGGCATCCAACAGCTTTTTGGGAGTAACCCTGTACTTGCCGGTAAGGTCCGCCAAAAACTGTATAGCTTCCCCGGCCTGTCTATTATCTACCACACATTTATTCAATTTATCATTGAAAACTTCGCCGCCGTTAGACCATATCCAGGCAATATCCTGTGCCCACCAGCCAGGCACAATCGAAATGCCGAACTGATCGATTCTACCATCACCATTTGTATCCCGGGTCAGTTTAATGGAGGCTGCAAGCAGATCATCCCAACTCCATCTTTCATCGGGATAGCTTAAAGAGAATTCATCAAACAGGCGTTTGTTATAGATCAGGACCTCGGGAGCGCCTGTAACGGGAATACCGTACACCTGTTCTTCAGATATGCCCCCTTCGATAAGTCCGAGTTCGTAAATGTCATCAAGATCGTATTTCTCTTTATTTATGAACGCTTTTAAATTTAAAAGCACGCCTCTATCTCTGTAATCAGCCAGGCTTTTATTCTGTATATACATTACATCAGGCGCCGTTCCTGATGCCATCCGGGTCTGGAGTTTGGCATAGTAATTTGCCACTCCTCTTTCACTCTTAATCCGGATATACGGATAATCCTTTTCGAATTTCCGAAAAACGCTCAGATAGTAATCACTTATATGAAGCGGAGCATCGTAATAAACTTCAAGTATGATCTTCTTCCCGGGATCACGACCTGTACAACCGACAAGCGAGCAGGTCAGCAGACATGTCATTAAGGCCAGGAGGAATAATCCAACCGAGGGTATTCTTCTTCGTTGTGACATTGCCTTCTCCTTAAACAGAGCTACTGTTTCCCTTTTCTTAAATTCAACTTAGCCGTAGCAGAGACGATAACGGAAGCGACGGTTCCATTTATTCCAGCATCCACAATCCCGTGGAGGCTGCCGGCAGATCAACTTTGAATTCTTGCACTTTTTTGGCGATATAATCTTTTTTGAATGGGTCATAAATATCGCATTTTTTAGGCAGTTTAATAATTCTCTCTCCAGCATATCTTGTATGGATTGCCAGCAATCTTTCGCTGGCAAAAACCTGGTCATCACCCTTATCGTATATATGGACACCTGCATATCCGGCTATATTTCTTAACAAAGAGGAGGGAATATTGGGCACCGCAGACCAGACTGAAGTCCAATCTTTAAATTCCTTGACACAAAGACCTGCTTGTCTGAAAGTCCATACGGTCGAGCTGGTACTGGCCCCCTCTCCCAGAACGATAGCCTGCTTATCAATACAGGAAAACACCGGCGACAGAGACTGTCTGAGGCCGTACCTTAAATCAGTGGCCAACCCTTTAGTCATTCTGTGCGCATAGTCAATGAGGTAAACATCCAATCCTTTTTGCAGTTCGACGGCTTTGGCATCCAATATATTATTCTGCTTTGAGCTTGTATAGTCAGTGGCCCCTCCCGGTAAATCCAAGTGCTTCATTTCCATACCTATAGTATCCGACATGGCCTTTACTGATAACCCGTTATCCGTTATATAACCGGGAGCATATATCCATAACAGGACATTGCCGTTTCTCTTTATTCTCTGATCAATAATCTCTCTTACCTTATCAGACAGGTAAAAGGTATTGGCGAAGATATACAGTTTGTATCGATCGAAAGGAAAGTCCGGGGATGTAAGATCGGTATCAAGATAATCATCAAAGGGAGCCCCTAACCTGGATATGCCTTCCACGCTCTGGCGAAAGATAAAATCTTCGCATGCGAAGCTGAATTTCTGATAATTGAACGATTTATTGTTGTAAATTACTGCTATCTGGGCGTTATTGCGATCATTCTCCAGCAACCGATCCGCTATAGCGGAAAAATTCTTTATCGCCTTGAATATCTCCGGATGATCGAAGGATTTACCCCCGGGACTGCCCATACTAAACCAGCAGATACTACTCCCTACACGGGTATGTATGCCGGCAAAGTTGCGTTTGAGAACGCTGATTGTTTCTTCCGGAGTTTTTGCCCAGCCGAAATTATCCCCTATGGATTCAGCAATTACGTAACTTGGATGGCCCAGAGTGGATGCGCAGGTCCGGCTATCATCCTCCACTATTGCCATTTTGCCATGCAATATGGCGGAAGGTAAAAGATATTGGGGTTGAAAGACACCACCTGCATGCCTCTCACGATAATTAAATGGAGTAAAGAAGAAATCTATATTTTTATCATATATCAAACGCTCAAAAGCGCCGCGCCTTCTGGAAGCTACCAAACCCGCATAAGGCTGATCATGCCACCCAGGATAGTAATTTGCGCCCACCCAAGTACCAACAAGACTCTCATTATTCGAAGCTTCTTTCATTGCTTTTGCAAAATCAGAAATAACTTCCGCTGCCAATTCATAATACTGTTCGAAAAAGTCAGCCACTTTCCTACTCTTTACCGGGTTATAGAATATGCCGTCATCAGCGGTGAATAGCTCTTCAAAGCCAGGCATAGAAATATTTTTGAAATCCAGCGTATTATCGTTCCAAGCATCTCTAAGCAATCCGATATCATTGTTGTACTTATTCGTAATATATCTTGCAAATGCTTTTTGTGCTACCGGGCTATAATCCCAATAATCTCCCCATTCACCGCCTCCACCGCAAATGATATAACCGATAATTCTGTCGGCAAAGGGGCTTTCCCTCAGATAGCCTACCTGCGCTTTCAGGCACTTGATAGTTTCCTCCCGCCAAATTTCGGATGCTATAGATCCCCGGTTGCCTTTGGCCATATTAGGCGGCCATACGGCTATATGATCAGGATGCTGCGCAAACCAATCTTTTGTTTTTTGGACACGGGCAGTTGTATCCAATTGAATAATGAACTTTGCATCGGGAAAAGCCTTGATGATTTCTCTCAAAACCGGGGCATTGAATTTCCCGCCCCAGTATTCCTTCTCAAAAAACTCCGGCAATGACCCGTAATTCTTTTGCGCCGGATGAAATGCTCCCGATGAAACACCCCAAAAGAATACGTTAACCCCGCTTGCCGCCAGATTTTTTATATATTCTTCCTTGCCTTTGTAATTATGTTCTCTATATATACGAATCGATGTAGGCTTATCATTTAAAAACAGCATCGGTACCCCGTGGCTGCTTTTCACCTGCGCCTTAAGGGGGACAACGGGCAACGACATCTTGGTCGAGTTGCTATCTTCAGCCCGCTGCGGCGAAATCGTTGGTGCGGCAGGAACTTTTGCAGACGAGTGCATAACCCTGCCGTCATTACCTTTGCCGGAGGTATCTTTATATAATCCTTCCTTTGTCATACCTCCAAAATCAAGATCAAGAACTAATCCGTCTCTATTATTTATTGCCCTTTTGCCATTGCGGCGGTTATCAAAGTTCCACGCCACCTCATTTGAATCAATCGCTCTATCATAAATCCTTAAGGCGGCCATATCTCCTTTTAAGAGCGAGCTTCCCGGGCCTTTTCCTATTACCAGCCGATTCTTATTTTTTATTATCGCTGTATCGGTAAAGGTCTTCCTTCCTCTTGACACACCATTTATATAAATGGTTGCGGCACCTTTATCATATACAGCAACTATATGGTTATACTGCTTTTCCACTATCCCCGCACTAGACCAAATGGCGTTTTTATTGTCGCAGTTGTTTATGCCGAACTTCACCCTTGTGGATCTATACAAGAATAATGCAAAGCCGTCTTCTTTACCCAACGCAGAAACTATGACGTTATAGTCATGCTCTCCCAGAGGCTTAAGCCATGCTTCCAGCGTAAATGCATCCGTAATACCCAGTCTATCCAGGGTGCTGCATTCTATATGGACCCTACCGTCAAAATGAAACTCTGTGCCCGCAGGTGTGCCGGCCGTTCCGGCGCATCTGCCTTTACTTGCAAATATCCCCGTAAACACTATATAAACCAGCGCTATAAGCAAAGCCATTAACCGTTTAGTCACAGCAGTCTCCTCCATCCGCATAATTATCTGTGTTTTGATTCATCGAAAATATTTGCTAAATTATCCCCTATCGAGGCGCGCTGCCATTTCACATGGCCATCGCAGTAGAGAATATTCAAGCCCTCGGAGTGCCTGTTACGCAAGCGCTGGCTTGAAACTTTTTCACCCAGCACGCCTATACCGGCATTACTGGTGGGATTGCCCCATTCGGATCCCTCCGAATCCGCTACCACGCCTACCTCGCTCGGCTTCATAATCCTGGTCATATCATTATACTGCGCCCACTCATTTGTGCCCCCGCTCCAATATGCCCACAGCACCCGAAAATAGAGATAATCCGTGGGAACGATAAGTTGGCTTTCCAGGGAGGAGCAATCAAAAATAGTGTTCGCATAGCAAGGACTTGCATTTTTATCGTATTTTCCTTTGACTCCGACATATGGAGCCAAAAAATCCGCCCAGTATCTGCTCTGGCCGGCTGTGCCGAAGGAATTATAAGCCGGTGGAAACCACTCGTCGTAGTCCTGCGCATACATCAACAATCCCTGCCCAATTTGCTTCAGATTACTCTGGCAGGTCGTCTGCCTGGCCTTCTCTCTCGATCTACTGAAAACCGGAAAAAGTATGGCGCTAAGGATTGCTATAATAGCTATAACTACTAATAACTCGATAAGTGTAAATCCTCTTCTTTCCCTGCGACAGCCCTCGTATCTGATAATCATCTTGTACCTCCGATAGCCTTTTAGATTTTTATATCACGCTTTGTACTCTTATTTGCTATGCTGTCAACATACCGGTACATCGAATTCAACCGGCAAGATCTCCTTGCATTTAAAATCCGTGCTGTTGATTTGATCCATCAGCATTTTAAATACTCGCTTTCCTTGCAGCTTCAACGGCAAGTATATAGCTTCAGCGCCGGGTATATTTACAGAAACACCGGTAAGAATATAGAGGTCAACATCTTTACCTATGGCCCTGCCCTCCCGGCAAAGATAATCATAGACTTCCTGAGCCAGCCAATCTCCGGCTATGACCAGCGCCGTAGCTTCCTGCAAAACAGCATGTTTATCCGCTACAATATCGGCTATTCTCTTATCGTTATCTCTAACGTATTTAGTTACCATTTCCAAAAAATCAAGCTTAGCCTCTTTTATCGCTCTCCTGTACCCCTCCCACATCCTCTCTCTGCCTCTCTCGATACGCAGATCAAGCGGCAACCTCTGGCTGACAATCAGAGCCGCTTTTTGATGGCCCTTCCGTATCAATTCCCTGGTAGCAAAATATGTTGTCTCTTCATCATTAAATAGAACCGCTGGGACTTTCATATTAAGATAGACATCGTCAACAACAGCTAACGGGCAATTCAGCCTCTGCAACTCCCTGATATCGCTCTCTTCCATGGGACTAAGAAATATCAGCCCGGCTAAATGCCTTTTAAATATGTTTTCACGTAAAATGGCGCTACCGTCAAATATTTTACGCCCGTTGGTGGTAAAAACATGAATTTCATAACCGTATGCCTGTGCAGCTTCAGCAATCCCTTCAACTGTCCTGGCAATAGATGGATCCGTCACCGAAAAGATATTATGAAAAACTATACCGATATTTTTAGAATCTGAAAAAGGCCGATTGGCAGGAACCATATCCTGGGCAACAAATGTTCCTCTGCCGGGATAGCGCTCCAGATACCCTTCCTTAATTAACTCGCTGTACGCCTGCTTTACCGTAGCGACACTTACCCCTAGCCTCTGGCAGACTTCATGATCAGTAGGCAGCCTTGTTCCACCAGCAAGAATACCGCTAGATATCTCTTTCTTCAAGTGTTCCCTTATCTGCATATAAATAGGCGTACCATTACTGAGCTCTATATCGAACAACTGAATACTACCTTTCTATTTAGATGTATTATTAGCAGGTTTAGATGGTTCATGATGATAATATTCTACACCTTTTGAAATATTCCTTTTTTAGACGTGTATAAAGATTTTGAAAATTTAGGCGTCTTATGCAATTAAAAGATGATCTCTAATGATGCTGCCGATGCGCTGTCACAAAGGATAAAAATACTGCACTGGCAGGGTGATGGATTTTTACCGGACTTCCGGATTCATTTGCAGATTCCCTAATCCCTGCTTTGGCGAAAACGGTTGGGGGTAGTGCCGGTATATTTCTTGAAAACTTTGCTGAAATAACTGGAATCGTTATATCCTACTTCCAGCGCCACCTGGGTTATACTGCGAGAAGTTTGCTTGAGTATCTGCCTGGCCTTCTCTATGCGAACCCTGGAAAGACACTCCACCAGCGTGCTGTCCATCTCCTGCTTGAAGAGACGGCTAAGATAGAACGGGCTAAGATGAACGGCCCCGGCGATCTCCTCTATGGATAGATCGCGATTGTAATTCTGTTCAATATAATCTACCGTCTGCTTGATGACACGAAAGTTCTTAAGATCGCGTATATCATAAACAGCATCTATGAAGCCATCCAGAGCTTTGACTATCCAATGAGATAACTCGTCTAAAGAATCAATACTGTAAAGCTCCTGCAGATAGTAGAAATTAAGTCCCAGGAGCCGTTCCAGACCGGCTCCGCCCTCAACAGCAGCTCGCGATAGGACTACGACCAGTTCCAGAATGCGGGCTTTGATGACCTCCGGATGTCCCGCACTCTTAAAGAAAATATCCCCCAGCAGATTGTTGAGGATCTCTTTGGCTCCAAGACGGTCTCCCATACGGACCCTGGACAGGAGCTCTCGCTCCTTCTCTATGGGATAAAGCGGTGAAATAACTGTGCTCTTACTCTGTTCCAGTTCCTCTTCCAGGCTCTTACGAGCCTGGATCTCATCATTTAGCCGTGACTGCTGTTCACTGATTTCACGTCGCTGTGTCAGGGTCACCAATCCTGTCCCGGCCAGGTGATTGGCAATAACGAAGATCAATTCGGCTGCAGCCCGAACCCTGGGTCCGGAAACAACCTTCAGCTCTCCGGCCGCCTCCATGAGTTCTTCATGATCGATACTCAGATCTTTGTTCTTCTCTCTGATGTCATTGAGAAAGAACTCATCCGGTTGCCACATCAGGACCTGCCCGCAAGCGATGCAACCCAAATAGCGGTCTTCCACGAGGATAGGCGCCACCCACTCCACCAGGCCGCTGTGACAGAAGAAAATATATGGCTCTCCCAGTTTGGATGCCTGTAAACCTCCCTTAAGTATGGATTGCAGGCATCGATCTGCACCCTTGAGACAGGAATTCAGCAAACTACAGAAGCGGCAGTTATCCTCATAGCCCTCCGGCTCCACCAGCTTACAGCCATCGGCATCCAGTACCCTGGCCGTAAGCCCGGTAGCTTCACGAAAAGAAGCTAATACTTTATTCAACAACTTCCGGTCAATAAGCTCTTGTAGTTCGATCTTCTCCGGCTTACGCATATACATATGCTTCCTTGCGAACTTACTTATGAAGTGCCAATCCCAGAACATCCATAGCTGCTTCGTCTACAGCCTCGGGCAACGTCGGATGAGCATGAATAGTAGCGATTATCTCTTCCACCGTTACTTCGGCCTTCATGGCTAAAGCCAGTTCACTGATAAGACTGGTAGCCTGGGGCCCGATTATATGAGCACCTAGCACCTCGCCGTAGCGAGCATCAGCGATGATCTTGATAAAGCCCTCACGCTCTCCCATAGCCAGAGCTCTTCCTATATTGCGGAAGGGGAAGCGGCCTACTTTGATGTCACGGCCCTCCTGGCAAGCCTGCTCTTCCGTCAAGCCAACGCTGGCTATCTCCGGTGATGCAAAAACACAACTGGGCACTACCTTGTAATCCATGCTTTCATCGCCGCCCATAGCATTGGCGGCTGCTACCAGTCCCTGAGCTGAGGCCACGTGCGCCAACTGAATAATAGCGGCGGCATCACCTATGGCATAGATGCCCGGAGCCGTAGTTCTCATATGATCATCTACCATAATGCCACGCTTTTCTACCGCCACGCCGGCTTCTTCCAATCCCAACCCCTCGAGACAAGCACGCCTGCCTACCGCCAAAAGAACGAGATCGGCACTCTCAACCTTGTTGCCGGAAAGCTGCACCCGGCAGCCTTCACCTTCACGCTCTACTCTCTGTACACTAGCAGAGGTCATGACCCGTATTCCTTCACGCCCCAGAGCTTTCTCCATCTCCGTGCTTATTTCAATAT
>Ga0172382_10004604_pt1 | contig 21052 bp, 15 predicted proteins | sample Leawel138RmetaG_FD_122245 | JGI IMG/M metagenome (GOLD analysis project Ga0172382, IMG submission 122245) | Leachate microbial communities from a municipal landfill in Southern Ontario, Canada - Leachate well 138R metaG | ecosystem: Engineered > Solid waste > Landfill > Unclassified | place... | reverse complement strand
GCGTTCTACCTGCTAACAAGCTAGCACAGGGTACCGCGTTATTTTTTATGAGCCTCTCACTCTTCGGTGCAGGATTGGGTCCCGTGGTAGCCGGCATGATCAGCGACATACTGCATAGCATGATTGGTGGCGTTGAAGCCTTACGCTATGCCCTAGTTGTCACCACGAGTTTACTATTAGTGCCTTGCTTTTTATTATTGAGCGCCATGCCCAAATACCGTAAGCAACTGCTGGATAATGATCCCGCTTATACAAATAAAAATACAAATACAACTGTGGCGTACGACACCAAACCCGCCATTTCTTGAAAGGAAAAGATCCATGACTAAAGCCAAAGACCTCCCACTACCAGTCGGTAAATACGCCAAGCTCGATAATGGCCTGACGCTGCACTATCTCGATATTGGTAGCGGACCCGTTGTTGTCTGGCTACACGGCTCAGGTCCTGGGGCCAGCGGATTCAGCAACTTCAAGGGCAACTACCCGGCTTTCGCCAATGCTGATTTTCGCAATATCGTTGTCGACCTGCCAGGTTTCGGCCGCTCCGACAAACCTGACGATGTGAACTACGATCTTGCTTTTTTCGTTGAAAACTTAAGGCTATTGCTGGACAACATCGGTATAAAAACCTGCACCTTGTTAGGCAACTCTTTGGGTGGCGCGATTGCGCTAGGCTATACCCTAGACAATCCAGAGCAGGTCGAAAGCTTGATTCTAATGGCACCTGGCGGTGTCGAAGAGCGGGAAACCTACTTCGAGATGGAAGGCATCAAACGCATGGTGGAAGTCTATGCTCAGGGCCCGATGGGCTTAGAGCAAATGCGCCAGGTCATGTCTTTACAATTGTTTGACAGCAGCCAGCTACAAGATAGCCTGCTAGAGGAACGTGCGGCGGTTGCCGTGACGCAACCGGCCAACTTGTTTACCACCATGCTGGTGCCAAATATGACTGAGCGCCTACATGAGATTAAGTGTCCGATTCTCGGTTTTTGGGGTACAGATGACCGTTTCAACCCAGCCAGCGGCACCTTTAAAGTACTGGAAAACGCCCCGCATGCCCGTTTTACCTTGCTCAACCGTTGTGGCCACTGGGTACAAGTTGAACACAAGCAACTCTTTAACCGCCAGTGCCTCAATTTTCTGCGCAACCCTGACTAACCAACGCTTTAACTCTAATAATACATTGCAGGAACGTTATCATGAGCCAATACAAACATCTGCTTAGCCCTGGCAAACTCGGCCCCATCGATCTGCGTAATCGGATTATTTTGTCGCCCATGGGCGACAACTTCTCCGACCCAGAGGGCTACTGCACCGAACAGTTACAAGCTTACTATGAGGCCCGCGCTGCTGGGGGTGCAGGCCTGATCATTATGGGTGTGGTCTCAATTGCTTTCCCCCATGGTACTGCAGAGCCTTATCAGTGCGCCGTCTCTGACGACAAGTATATTCCTGGTTTAGCTAAACTGGCCGAGCGCGTGCACAAGCACGGGGCCAAGATTGCGATGCAAATCCAGCATGGCGGCAAGGTTGCCGCTCGGGATTTGGCGGAAGGACGCGATCTTTGGGTGCCATCGGTGCCGCGTATGACCAAAAACGACATCATGTCAGCCCTGACTGAAGCAGAGCTGGGCAAGTTTATTAGTTCGCAAAGACGTGACAGCAACCCAGTCATTCGCGTGATGGACAAAGACGATATCGCGCAAATGATCGAGTGGTTTGCCGCAGCGGCAGAGCGTGCAGAGCGCGCCGGTTTCGATGGCGTTGAGATCCATGCCGCACACAACTACATTATTGCCGGCTTCCTCTCGCCTTACCACAACCAACGCGACGATGAGTACGGCGGTTCATTTGAGAACCGTGTACGCTTTATGCGCGAAGTCATTCAAGCAGTGCGTGCCCGCGTCAGCCCGAACTTCGGTGTCTGGGTGCGCATTGATGCGTATGAAATGCACACTGAAGGTGGCATCACCCTCGAAGAAGCAAAAAAAGTCGCAAAAATAGCTGACGAAGAAGGTATGCATGCCATCGCTGTATCAGCCTATGCGAGCATCCACAAAGGCTCTCATTTCACCGATGCGCCATTAGTACAAAAACCCGCGGGCTATTTAGACTGGGCCGCACAAATCAAGGCGACGGTTAACACCCCTGTGATTGCGCTTGGCCGTATCGAACCCGAAGTCGGCAACAAAGCCATTGCCGACGGCCATTGCGACTTTATTGCCATGGGTCGTAAATTACTTGCTGATCCAGAGCTACCGAATAAGTTAATCGCCGGTAAACCTGAAACGATTCGCCCATGCATTTACTGCTATGTGTGCGTCAGTCAGATTTTTATCAACGAACGCATCAAGTGCGCAGCCAACCCCTTTACTGGGCAAGAGTTTCAAAAAGTTCTGCTGCCATCCACCAGCACTCAGCACGTGGTCATCGTCGGCGGTGGTCCAGCCGGTATGGAAGCTGCTCGCATTGCCCATTTGCGCGGCCATAAGGTTACCTTAATTGAACGCAGCAACAGACTCGGTGGCACCTTATTCTTTGCCGCTCTAGCCTACCCTGAAAACGGTGTTTTGCTGGATAATTTGACTGCGCAAGTCAAAGAACTGGATATTGATATTCGCTACAACACCGAAGCTACACCTGAGCTACTGAAAAGCCTGAACGCTGATCACGTGTTTGTTGCCACGGGCGCCAAACGCGACGCACCAAACATTCCAGGTGCCGATATGAAGCATGTCTGGAGCGGTGATGAGTTACGCCGCCTAATGACCGGTGACCGCGCCGAAGAGATTGCTAAAAACAAGCTCTCACTGGCCCAGCGCACCATGATGCTAGCCGGTAGTTTAAGCGGTGCAACCAACAGCCGCGATGCACTCAAAGGCTTGTCCAAACTTTGGATGCCATTGGGTAAAAACGTGGTGATTGTCGGTGGCGGTCTGGTTGGACTGGAACTGGCTGAATTTCTAATTGAGCGTGGCCGGCATGTAACCGTGCTCGAGCCGGGTCCGTCTTTAGGGGCGGAGTTATCGATTGTGCGGCGCTGGCGTGTGCTGGACAACCTCAACGATCACAAGGTACCTATGCTGACGCATTGCCAAGTCACCTCAATCGATAAAGGCCAAGTGCATTACCTTGATAAAGATGCTAATAAGCAGCACGTAGCGGCTGATTCTGTGGTGCTCGCAGTGGGTGCCAGCCCAGATCACAGCTTTGCCGATAGCTTAAGCAAGCAAGGTTTTAACGCCATCACCATCGGTGATTGCGACAAGCTTGGCTACATTGAAGGCGCTCTGAGCAGCGCTACTAACGCGGCATTAAGCCTGTAGTGCAGTGCTAGGCAACAAAAAAACGGCGATTTAATCGCCGTTTTTTTATCTCTCTGCTATGCCACTACTGCAGCAGCAACTGACCTGCATACTCAACATGCAAGCCAGCCGCCTCTCATTACAAGCCAGAAAACGCCTTCTTGACCTGGGCTTTTAGCAATTTACCCGTAGCACTGCGCGCCAAGGGTTTATCGGCAAACCAGATGCGCTCTGGTAACTTATAGGCAGCTAAGCGCTCTGCCATAAAGGCCAATAAATCGTTCTCGCTGGTATCTGTAGCCGTACGCACGACCATGCCTACCGTCTCGCCGAAGTTTTCGTCAGGCAGCATAAAAACAGCCGCTTCCTCAACATCTGGATGCTCGCAAATACAGTGCTCAACTTCCACAGCGGAGATATTTTCGCCGCCACGAATAATGATATCTTTGATCCGGTCAGTGATATACAGCATGCCATTGTCGTCTAGATAGCCCACATCACCGGTGAAGTACCAACCATCCTGCATCACTTCACGGGTCTCTTCAGGCTTATTCCAATAGCCATCCATCATCGCCGAGGTGCGCAGCCAAATCGGACCACTGGTACCTGTAGGGACTGACTGCCCCGGACTTTCACCAATCACAACCTCAGCCAGCGGCAAAGGCCAACCGACTGATTCTGGGAACTCGACAAATTGGTTACCACCTTGCGCAGCGCAAATACCGTTACTTTCAGTCATGCCATAGCCATTGCCAGACAACGCCATTGGCTTGCTTTCTAGTAGTTTATTCAGCAATGCCGTGGATGCCGCACTGCCGCCAAGACCCAGAGCAAATAGCGTGTCTGTATCAGAGCTGGCAAATCGCTCGCTATGGATCAACTGCTGCATCATCGTCGGCACACCGGCGAACTGGGTGATTTTTTCATCACGAATGGTATTGATTGCGTCATCCACATCCCACTTATAGATGATCACCAGACGACGACCACTACGCAGCGCACTCATAAACTGCGCCAGCAAACCACTGACATGAAACATCGGATAAGCCAGTAACATGGTGGGCTGCAAGCCTGACTCTAACAGCGGCTGAACCCGCTCTGGCGAGGTCATATAGGCTAACGCGCCTTGGAAATCCAACGCATACAAAGCCTGACAGACAGCCTTATTACTGGACAGCACACCCTTGGCTTGACCAGTCGTGCCCGAGGTATACAAAATCAACGCCGGATCATGCGTGTCTGGCGTGGCCAGCACCGCTTCCTCTGGCGCATGACTCAACATACTTGCCCAGCTGCGATCACCCGCTCTTAAGGGTGCCTCATCAACCACAATAACAGTGACGTCAGCACCCAAGTCTTGCAACAGGGCATAACGCTGCGGATCACAAAAAACCACACGCGCCCCGCAATCTTTAATCGCATACAACAGCTCATCACTGCTGCTCCAGCTATTAATCGGCACCGGTATCGCGCCTGCTTGGACAGCGGCCATGCAGGAAATCATCCACGCGGGACGGTTACGCATAGCAATCGCAACACGGTCACCGCTACCGATTGACAGATCTTTTTGCAATGCGGCAGTGATTTTATCCGACTTAAGATAGAACTCACGGTAGGTGTAATTTTGCCCCTGCCAGCCTACAAAGGGTTTATCGCCATGCTCACGGCCAGCCTGCAATGCATCGACAAGTCTGAGCGGCGCCTTAGAGAACTCGGGGACACCCCCCTCACCTTTGACGATGGCAAAAGGTGATGCCTCATGGATTAACTGACCCCAGGCTTGACGCCAAGCCTTTATTTGCTCATTACTCATAGCATTGTCCCTTAATGTGTCTCAACAGATAACGTCTGTGCCATCTGGCCATAGCGTTCACAATGATAATCACTGTCGCCGAATAGCACTTGCGCCACTCGCGAACGCTTTAGATACAAACCGAGGTCATACTCATCGGTGACGCCAATCCCGCCATGCATCTGCACCGCTTCACGACTGACCTTATGGGCAACCTCACCCGCTTTCCATTTCGCTAAGCTGACGAGCTGCTGCCGCGCCTCAACACTGCATGACTCATCACTGAGCGCCTCAAAACCAGCCATAACCGCACTGCGCGCCAATTCAAGATCAACCATCATCCACGCGGCGCGGTGCTGCAGCGCCTGAAAACTACCAATAGGTGCACCAAATTGAGTACGGGTTTTTAGGTACTCAATGGTCATTTCAAACATCACGGCAGTGGCACCCAACAACTCCGCCGCCACACACACAGCACCACGATCCAATGCGCGCAGCAATTGCGGCTGGGCGTTACCTGAACCAAGCCGTGCCGAAGCGGGCAACTGTACGCTGTGCAGTGACACCCGCGCATGGTTTCTCGAATCAAACAGATGCATGGCTTCGACAGTCAAACCCTGAGCGTCTAGCGGCACTAGAAATAACGCGGTATCCCCCGAAGCGAGTCGGCCTGCGACCAGCAGCGCATCAGCAAGGTTGGCATCAGGCACCCACAGGTCTTGGCCTTCTAGGACAAAACCATCAGCCTGCTCGGTCACAACGACATCCAGCTGCTCTGGACGGAAGCGGTTCTGCCCTTGAGTCGCCAGCGCCAGACGCTGCGTACCTTCAATCAATCCTGGCAATAATTGCGCACGTTGCGCTTCATCACCCACGTCATCAATCAAGGACGCACAGAGCACCACCGATGACAGCAGGGGCGATGCCGTTAAGTTACGGCCCAGTTGTTCAAATACCGGAGCAAAACCTTGAAAACCGAACGCTAGGCCGCCATAGGCCTCAGGCAGATCAATACCGCCCCAACCAAACTCGAGCATTTGCTGCCAAATAGCCACAGCAAAACCTTCAGGTACGTCCTGATCACGCAGACGTCGTTGTTCATTGACGGGTGAGCGAGCAGCTAAAAACTCGCGAGCGCTGTCGTCCAGTTGTTGTTGTTCTTCGTTATATATCAGGCTCACAATAACCCCCTCACTTTACTTCCGGAAGTCCAAGCACGCGCTTGGAAATAACGTTCAACTGAACCTCAGATGTTCCCCCGGCAATCGCTTGTGTAAACGCGTTCAGCCAAGTATTGGTCAGCGCCAATTGCTGGTCGTTAAAGGCTTCGCCCTCCCAACCCAGTGCGCGGCGGCCCAGCACATCGAGCAGGACTTCAAATTTGTTTTTTTCTTGCTCACTGTGCACCAGCTTCTGAATCGCGACCATTGAGGAAATATCTTGGTGCGCACGCGCAGCTTCATTTAAACGTCGCTGAGTCAGCTCAAACGCGTGCTCATCCATCCGTAAAGCAATAGCGCGCTGAAACAGAGCGATATCACTGTGTTCTACAGGCTCAGGCATATATTCAAATAAAGTGTCTAACAGACTGAAGTGTGTCGGCAGGCTGATTTCACTGAACTTAGACATGGCGCGTCGCTCATGACCTAGCAATGCTTTAGCTAGCGCCCAACCTTCGTTAATTTCGCCGATAAGCTGGTTTTTTGGCACTCGTACATCATCAAAAAACACTTGGCAAAAGCTCGATTTACCGCTGATCAGGTCGATTGGCGTGACTGTTATGCCCGGGGATGTCATATCCAACACAATCAGGCTAATACCTGCGTGCTTCGGCTCTTTCGGACCGGTACGCACCAACGCATACATCCAGTCGGACTTATCGCCGTAAGAGGTCCAAATCTTAGTGCCGTTGATAACGAAGTGATCACCATCGAGACGCGCTGCAGTTTGCAAACTGGCCAAATCCGAACCAGCATTGGGTTCTGAAAAGCCTTGGCACCAACGGATTTCGCCACGCGCCATCGGCGGTAACAACTCGCGTTTCTGCGCTTCAGTACCAAACTCAAGCAGTACGGGACCTAGCATCCAGATACCCAGGTTGATCTGTGGTGGCCGGCAACGCAAGCGACTCATTTCTTTTTCTAGGACAGTTGTTTGCTCAGGACTCAGGCCACCACCACCGTACTCCACGGGCCAATTTGGGCAGAACCAACCTTTATCACGCATGCGCTCAAACCAAAGCCGCTGGTCGTCACTTGTAAAGTCGATTTCACGCCCACCCCAGACCATTTCATCAGCTGGCATCAGCCCACGCATGGATGTTGGGCAATTTTCTTCCAGCCACTGACGCACACCGTGGCGGAACTCTTCTATGTTGTTCATAGGTATTCCCGCTTTTACACAAGGTTAACGGACACTAGATCCGATCTGTTATTTTTGTCTGGATAACCATAACGGTGTCACTGAGGTGCCTGCCTCGTCCGGATAGACGAGCAATGCAAAGCTGAAGACAGCAAACTAAATAGCTTAAACTAAAGCAGGCACAGGAGCTTTCACTCCGTGCCTAACTTCAGCAGCCATAGCCTTGCCATTAAGCGTTTACCAGTTTTGTAAAGGGAAGTGAGCCGCTGATAGATTCTGTGGCGTCGCACAGCGCATAGGGTTTGCCTCACAGATTTGTGCTACAGATGAAGCACCAGTTGGCGTATGCACAACAGCGGCGCTAAAGGCTAGAAAAAATCCAGCGACGATAAATCCAAAGGTTAATTTTTTTATTTTCATTGTTTATTCCTCCGCTACATTCGCTCTGAGTAAGCTTATGTGAGGCTTTAACCGCACTACACGATTTATCACCTCATCTCCAAAGTACTCCCAGCAATCCACTATTACCTCATCTAAACGGACTAGTTTTGAAAATACCTATAAAGCTATAAAACAGCGACACAAAGCTCTAGCGACCGTACAGTCACACTCTTAATTAAATAGCGCCTTAACGTTTAATACAACCTATATTAAAGTCATAAAAAAAAGGCCACCTGCTCTTAATTAAGAACAGACGGCCTTTTAATTCAAGCCGCTTACAAACCTAAACGGCGAGCCGCCTCTGGTCCAAAGTTGCTGGCATTTATTTTCCCACTATTTAGGGTGTAAGCAGATTTTTGCTCATTGACCAAGTTAAACGCGAGGTATGAACCGGCGAGTAGGTCATGATACAGGCCTACTCCTGCCTGCCAGATATTACCTTCTGGAGCATAAAAGTAGTTGATCATCGAGGTACGCCACAATTGGCCACGAGTATCGTAGTTCTCTCCCATCATGATCTGCATATTGTCTTCATCAATATACATGGTGCGCTTACCATACAGGTGGCGGTAGTTATCCTTGAGCGTAGCTTGCAACACCCACACCCGGTGCAATTCATAACGCATGAATGTCGGATTAACGTGGCCTACATCCAATAGCTCGTCATAGGAAATATCTGGGCTATGAATACCGTAAGCATTGTAAGGCACATAAATCTCTTTCTTGCCTACAATGTCCCAGTTATAACGGACACCAGAACCATTAAAGACACGCACCTCATCAACGATAATAGAACCGCCGCTACCAGGGAATAACATGTCAAAGCCATACTCCGGTGATTGGCGTACTCGACGCGTGCCCGGATCATACATCCAGCTTTGGCGTGGGCTGGTCTTATTGTTAAAATACTCAACACCCGTACTCACCTCGCCGCGCTCACGCTGTGGCAGGTTGGTTATATTCAGGTAATAAGCAGAAGGCCCTGTTGAAGGTCCTTCATTGCCCGGCTTCAAGTGTAGCGCTAAGTTCGCTGATTTTAGCTGCCCATGAGTACGGTTACCGTTTGCCAATACATACATATTGTCGGAAACCAGCTGCTCACTCCAAGCCATCAAACTGAATGTAGAAGCGTTCCACATCAGCTCAAGACCAGTTTTCGGGAACGGAAACGCGATGCCGCCAGTGGTTGCTTCAATGCCTTCGCCATCATCAACCAGCTTGGCATTTTTAGCATTTTTCAGAGTGACCTCACAAACTGAATCTGAGTAACGGAAATCACGGTGTGATGGGTAGATCGGCATCTTGAACGTGCTTGGATACTTAGCGAACAGCGCTAATTGCCCTGGAGAAAGCTTATCCTTGTGTTCTTCAAGGTTGTCTACAGTAATCACAAACAAAGGCTCTTCACCAGCATAAGGATCAATCGGATGGTAACCCGTACCTTTGAAGTCAACATGGTCAGGTGCACCCAACCACTTACCACTCCACTCAGGAATCGTACCTTCAGCATTGCCAGCCTTTTCAGCGCCGACACAGGTGAGATCTTTGCCTAAGCGTTGTATTTCCGCATCAGTAGCTGCGGCTTGAGCCGTACCGGCCAGCAAACCACTGACTACTGAAACAAACAGTAGTTTTTTCAAAGCATCTTTATAAAGCATAGTAGCCTCGGCACTATCAGAGTGTGTATTTTAAGTTAATAGCCAGATGGTCACGGTCAGCCATCAGGCGTCCCTTATCAACATTGGCGGACGATAGGAAATTAACCCACGTGGCACCCACCGAAAAGTTTTGCATGTAGGTGAAATCAGCCCCTAAAGTCAGACGCTTCTCATCACGACCAAACCCCTGAATACCGCTGCCATCTATGTTTTGGGTCCAGACTGCCGAGGTGGTTAAATCCCAACCTTGAAAGAGGCTTGGATAATCCATATACACACCACCACCAAACAAGGAACTTGATTTGGTTTGTGCTCCTTTGTAGTCCTTATAACTTCCATCCATGCCACCACCAGTCACATACATAGTGTCAACACTATGTATGCGCTGGTTCACCACTTCACCCAGCAAGGTGGTTTGATTAGCCAACCAAGACGGCCCAATCACGTAAACAGCGTTGACGTTAGCTTGCACAATCTTACCGGTGGTTGCTGCGCCATTGTCGAGCAGCACCGAGGCACCATCACGCAAGCTAAGGTCACCACCAACTTGAACCGAGTCGGCTATTTTGGTAGTTAAACTGATACCTGTTAATTTGATATCTTCAAAATATTTAAACTGATACGTCATCGGTCCGCCATTTTTCAGGTCAGACGCTGAGCTGTACTGTGTGCCACCGCCAAAGTCAAAAAACATTGACGCAACGCGGTCATGGTAACGGTAGTGGTACAAACCAATTTCGGTATTAAAGTCCGGATTAAAGCGAACCCCTAGCCCCCACTGACCTTTATCACCGGGCTTTTTAGTACCGGCATAGGTTAGATCACCATAGTCACTAATAAACTTTTCTGAACCCGGCCCAAAAAAGTCCGAGCCAAAGAAATCGCCGACTGGGTTCAGCAGGGTTTCTTCCCATTTATACTGCCAGAAACCAGTAAAGGTAACGTGTTGGTTAAGGCTCAGATTAAATGAGACTTGACCGGCAGGTAGGTAAGCATCTTTGGCTTCAGTACCTGGCACGTTAAACTTGGTTGCATCAACTGGTGCTTGTCCCTGACTGATATTGGGCCAGAACAGACTCTCCCCCCAAGCCACTAAGTGGCGACCGGCCTTTACCGAGAGATGCTTAGAATCGCCGAGCGTAAAGTTACCAAACACATAGGCATCAAGCAGACGCGCCTCGCCGCCACTGCGATCTTTGGTCTTGCTGGTAAATTCACGGTGATAACCGTCTTTGTTCACCGTACCGGGCGAGTCATTGCGGTTGCTTTGATGGTACACATCATCATAAAAATGACTGCCACGTAGGACCGCGCCGACATTTTCATAACGCGCGATGACTTCACCAAACACGCTGACACGGTTATTGATTAAACCCCACTTATTAAAGTTACGGGTACCGTCATCATTGTTAGGGGCTTTTAGGTATGCCGAGTTAGCAGAGCCCGTTCGTGTCGATATTGTGTAGTTCGCTGTGACTTGGCTCTGCAGGCTTAAACCATTATCGAAATGGACAGTGGGTAAAGCCAGTGCAGAAGCACTGCACGTAATGGCTGCAATAGCCAATGATAATCGCCTTAAAGGCAGCTTAGTTAGTTTTGTACATAGCGCGCGCCTGTTCATCATTGTTGCTCCTTTTGTTATTATGCCGTTCTACGGCAAACAACAATATCTTTGAGCACTGAACAGCAGCATCCTGCAAACGGACGATGAACGGGCGCTGAATGGGCGCTAGAAGGCGCCCATGGCTGAGCGGATTTTAATCAGGGAATTTTAAGTGCACCTTATCTGTGGTGGCAACGGCCTGACAGGCAAGCGTCCAGCCTTCTGCAAGCTCATCTTTGTCGAGCGCATCATTGGCCAACAGATCAACCTCACCTGAGACTAAAGTACACATACAGGTCGCGCATGATCCTACCATGCACGAGTGCGGTGCTTTAATCCCTTCGCGCAACATTGCCGCGAGCAACACTTCACCATCCTCACATTCAATCTCTCGCGTTTCGCCATCCAGTTCAACTGTCAGATGAGTGGCTTTGGATCCTTGGTGTTCAACAATCGCCTCGAAGCCACCTTCGCTTTCACTAGGCAACGACACAAAACGCTCAACATGCACTGATTTACTATTTACCCCAGCGATCTTCATCGCCTGCTCAACACACTGCATAAACAGCTCTGGGCCACAGACAAAGACTTGAGGGTTTTCCATCCCTTTGCCGAGCTGCGCCAACTGCATGGGCGAGGTATGCCCCTGCACCGAATCCAACCAATGAATCACTTGCAAGCGCTCAGGGTATTCTCTGCCAATATCACGCAGCATCTCCTTGAAAATCACCGATTTTTCATCACGATTAGCGTAAATCAGGCGCACCTGACCTTTGCCCTGCTTTAAGGCTGAACGCAGAATAGACAAAATAGGCGTAACACCACTGCCACCGGCATACAGCAAGAAGTTTGCATCAAGATTTTTGGGGACAAAGGCACCAGCAGGCTTTAACACCTGTAAAGTATCGCCGCCTTTAATATTATCGCAGAGCCAATTGGAGCCACGACCATCATTCACCCGCTTAACAGTTACGCGTAGACGCTTGTTGTCATAAGGCGAACTCGACAGAGAATAACAACGCGGCAACCAGTCATCTTGCCAAGGCGTGCGCAAGGTCAAAAATTGCCCTGGGCGATATTTAAAGTCGGCAAGCAACTCATCAGGCACGTCAAACTCAAATGAGCAGGCGTCATGGGTTTCCTGTATGACCGAAGCAACACGTAGCTCATGGTAGCTGGGTAGGCTCATAATTAAATACTCATTACAAATTGGCCGCTATCAATCCGCAACTCGATGCCATTAACCGCACGCGCCTCATCTGAAGCCAGATAGAGCACACCGTTAGCGACATCTGCCGGACGACAGGCACGGTTCATAGGGTCTTTATCAATCGTCAGCATCTCAGGATCAATCCCTTTCGGATATCCTCCCCGCGTCATCGGCGTTAAGATACCGTCAGGGTGTACAGAATTACAACGGATACGATAGCGTTTCAGGCGACAGTCGGCTGCCACTGCTCGCGTTAACGCCGCCACTGCCCCCTTACTCGCACTATAAGCGACATAGTCTTCTTTAGCCGCCAGTGCTGCAATAGACGACATATTAACAATGGCGCCACCTTGTTTCTTCATTACCGCTATAGCCGCCTTGCAACCGAGAAAAGTGCTGTCAGCGTTGACTGTCATCAAGCGTTTCCAGTCTTCATAACTGGCTTCTTCAATGTCGCCTTTCAATAAAATACCTGCGTTATTCACGAGGATGTCTAGCTGGCCAAAAGTATCCACAGCCATACCCACAACCTGCTGCCAGCCTTCTGGGTCAGTGACATCATGACGCACAAAGGTGGCGCCGATTTCCTCGGCGATACGTGTGCCATCAGCGGCATTCAGATCTGACATCACTACCTGCGCACCCTCTCTAACAAAAAGGCGCGCGACAGCCTCACCAACACCGCTAGCGGCACCAGTGACTATTGCAACTTTTCCCGCAAGTCTTTGGCTCATACTGTTGTCCTTATTGGTGTGCAGCGGCATCCAGTGCTGCGATATAGCCGAACGTCATAGCTGGCCCCAAAGTACCGCCGGCACCTGGATAGACGGTACCCATGACAGACGCCGATGTATTACCGATAGCATACAAGCCTTGAATAACTTGCCCATCAGGCTTAACCACCTGTGCACGTGCGTTGGTTAACAAGCCACCTTTAGTACCAATATCCCCTGCCTGAATCGGCATCGCGTAATAAGGTCCTTTGGCAATAGGTGCTAAACATGGATTAGGCGTGACATTGCTATCGCCATAATAGCGATCATAAGGATTACCACCGCGCGCAAAATCTTCATCCACACCGGTTTCAGAGTAGTGGTTTATTTTCTTCACAGTCTCTTGCAAACCCACCACATCAACACCTATTTTACCAGCCAGCTCTTCTAAAGTATCAGCCTTAAAATACAGGGTGTTGAGCCACTCTTTACGCAGACGGCTGTCAGGCATAATTTGCCCAGGCATCAACGGGCCCATCGCGTAGTTAAAGCGGAATTTAGAATCAAACACTGTCCAAGCAGGAATGGTTTTGCCTTGCGTTTCCTTATTATCGGCATGCATTGCCGTGACAAACTCAAGGTAAGGTGAAGCCTCATTGACAAAACGCTTGCCCAAACCATTCACGGCAATGGCACCGGGGAAGGCCCGCTCAGCAAAGATACCGCGCGCTTTGGTTTCACCTGGCACTAAAAATGAAGGTGTCCACCAGGCCCAATCCAGCAATGCGGTGGCTGCGCCTAATTTCTGTCCGGCTTCCAAGCCCGCACCAGTGTTAGCACCCTCAGGCGTTGTGCACCACTCAACTTTATTCGGTTGCGGCAGATACTTCTCACGCAACACCGGGTTTTGTTCAAAGCCACCTGCACCGAGAATCACACCTTTTTCAGCACGAATGCGTTGTTGCTGGCCGTCGCGCTCAACCACCACACCACAGACGCGACCGTCTTCTTCAATCAGCTCAACAAAGTTGGTGTTGAGCCATAAAGGCACACCTAGGTCAATTAAGGATGCACGCAAACTGGCGATTAAAGCATTGCCCAAGGCGGTGCGGCGATCACGCTTCTCACCGGTTTTCTTACGCCACATAAAATCAAGCTTATAGCGCAACATCATCCAAATAATCATTAAACGCCAGCCGCGCGATTTGGACATTGCCACATGCGCTTGGCGGGCAGTCCACGATATTTTGCCCATCAGCATATTGCCGCGCGATGCTTCACGCAGATTCGGCAGCTCATCTTTTAGGGAAGAAATATCAAATAATTCAGGGTCGAGACTGCGACCACCGGGCAAGAATCCTTCAAGGTGCGGGTAATAATCAGGGTACTTTTCAGCAACGGCGTAACGTACACGCGAATTGCGCTCAAGCCACTTAATCATCTCCGGTGCTTTTTCGATATAAGCTCGTACACGCGGCTCATCGATATCATCACCGATCGCATTTTTCAGATAGGCCCAAGCCTTCTCTGGCGTATCTTGGCCGCCCTTGGCTTTAAAATGATGGTTGCAAGGTATCCAAATACCACCGCCAGATAAAGCCGAGGTGCCGCCGTATTTGTCAGTTTTCTCGATCACGAGAACGCGCAAGCCTTTAGCTGCAGCAGTTACCGCTGCAGTTAAGGCACCAGCGCCCGAACCGACTACCAGCAGATCATAATCTATATTGAATTCATTTTTACCGGTCATCTACACACCTGTCTCAGTCTCGGAGTTGGAAAACAAAAAACCGTCGGTCATCACAGATGAGACGACGGCAACACCTTAAACATAAGGATCAGGGTTAGGCAGTCCTAACTGAACCGTTCCATAAGCGCGGGCATAGGCAGCCATGTTATTGGCGATATGACCTCGAGCTTGGTGCACATCACGGAAAATCCGCTCAATTGGATTGGTTTTATAGAGTCCAGACGCCGCCATTGCCTTTAGCAACGCGCTGATTTTATCGGCACAGGTGTTGGTCACGTAAGCAGACTGGTAGCGGTACAGTAAGCGCGTTTCCACATCAGGCAATTCGTCTTTTTGAGCACACTCTAAAAGCACACTATAGTTACGCACCAGTACCAGCTTCAGCATATCTAGCGTTAAGATCGCATCCGCTACAGCCTCTTGTGCAACAGGGTCTTCAGCCGTCTTAGCACCATGCTTACCAATATGCTTAGCGGCATTGTCACGGAACTCATTAATAGCACCTTGCAAAGCACCTAACACTGAACTGGATACAGCACGGGTAAATACTTGCGCAAAAGGAAGCGCATACAGCGGGTTGGTGTTTTCTTTACGGCCCGGCGTTGCCGCCATTGCACTATTATTCGTACGCTGAACACGGTGAGCAGGTACAAAGGCATCTTCGACGATGATGTCATGGCTGCCTGTGCCACGCAGGCCCAGCACATCCCAGTTACGCTCAATGCGGTAATCAGCGATAGGCACTAAAAAGGTCGCGTGCTCTTGCTCGGTAAACTCGCCTTCTGGCGGTAGAATTCCACCCAGCAAGGTCCAAGAGCAATGCTCACAACCACTTGAGAAACCCCAGCGACCGCTGATACGGTAGCCGCCTTCAACGGGAGTCACCTTAGCAACAGGCATATAGGTTGAGCCAATCAAGGTATCCTGATTTTCGCCCCAAACGTCTTGCTGCGCTTGATCGCTGTAACGTGCCACCTGCCAAGGGTGCACACTCATTACACCGTAAATCCAAGCGGTCGACATGCAACCTTCGGCAAGTGCCATCTGAATTTCAAAAAAAGTACCAGGATTTACTTCAAAACCGCCATAACGCTTAGGCTGCATAGCTCTGAATAAACCAGCTGCTTTCATTTCAGCAACGGTTTCATCAGGCACTTTCATATCAGCTTCTGCTTGCGCTGCTCGTGCTTTTAATGCAGGAATGAGTTTGCGCGCACTAGCAATTAACTCTAATTCCTTTTCAGTTCTCTTATCAGTATTAGCCATTTTTATTTCTCCAAGGGGATTTCCGCAGATGTTTTTTCAGCGGCTAGTTTCGATTATCAGGGCACCTTGTCGACCACTCATCGTCAAACTGGACTAGGTATTACTGAACAGCCCCAACATGCTCTTAGATCTTAGTTTCTCCCAAGCGAAAACGGTTAGCATGCTGCTCAAGCTCAGCAGCCATCGCCGTTAGCCGCTCTGCGGATTCCGAGCTACGCGCCGCGCTTTCAGACATATTATTGACCCCAAGACTGACGCCCTCCACCTCCTTCGCGATTTCCCTAGTAGCGGACGCTTGACTGTTCAACACCTCACTGATCTCATTCACCGCACTAATAATGTCATCTGTATCAGCACGAATATCACGCACTGCATCGCTAGCCTTCTGTGCACTGCGAACCCCCGCCTCCACTCGAGCCACCGTCTCCTGCATAACAGTAACGGCACTGCGCGTTGCTTGCTGAATATGCTGCACGGTACGCGTGATCTCAACGGTCGACTCTGAGGTTCTCTCCGCAAGGGCACGCACCTCACCGGCAACCACAGCAAAGCCACGCCCCATGTCGCCCGCTCTTGCCGCCTCAATAGCCGCATTCAACGACAGTAGGTTAGTCTGCTCAGCTACATTATTAATCACTCCAATCACACTATCGATCTGGGTCGAGTAACCTTCCAGCGCTTGGACCTGCTCCGATGTTTTACCCACAGCTGTAGACATGGCCATCATTTCATCGACCATCGAAGCAATCAAAGCTTCACTTTCTTGCGAGCGGTTCGCGGCCACCTGTACGATGCCCCGCGCTGATTCCCCGTGCCCGTCCACTTCACTGATCGAAGCGGAGAGCTCCTCTACCGCTGCCGATATATTGGTCAACGCATCCGATTGGTGACGCGCAAGCTCAGATGAATTACGCGCATCAGCTGTCAACGTCTCTGCAGAACGACCCAGCACAGCCACTTGCTGGTGGATTTTCCCAACCAACTCCTGCAAGCCCCGTTGCATTCGCCCCTGTTCGTCCAATAGCTCACCAATTTCGTCATTGCCCCCCAAAACTAAAGGACGAGATAAATCACCATCGGCAATCGCGCGCGCCGAGTCCGTCACTTGGGCAAAACCACTGCGTAAGCGACGTATAGTGACAATCCCAGTGAGAGAACCGACAATCAGTCCAAACAACGACAGTGCTATATAAAAAGAAACGATACGGTCATAGTTTTGCTCAGCGGTAAGCGTGATGCTGGCGGTTTTTTCGCGCTGACTGGCCAACAATTCTCCTAAGATATCACTGGCTGCATCACCGGCAGGCGCACCCACTTGCAGGAACAAGGTCATACCGCGCTCGCCAAAATCCTCCAGCTCCAGCAGCTCCAGCATGGCTTCAAGGTCTTCCTTCCAAATGCCATACTGCTCATCAAATGCTGTCAGCAACTGCAACTCTGCAGCAATCATCGGTGTTTGCACAAGATTGGCATGCAATTCATCAATTGCCTGATTGTTCGCGCGAATCTGCTCTAGGTAGGCACTCAGACTCTTGGTATGGGCGAGATACAGCCTGCCCTTGGGATCAAAGTGAAAGGATAACAACACCAGCAAACGGTTTTGACTTAACACTTGCTCTATTTCAACAGTCAGCATCATCGCCGCCTGATGTTCATCATAGACTTCGCGCAGACTATCGCGAGACGACTGCAAGCCGTACCAGCCCAATAAAACCGAACCATAAAAAAGAGCACTGGCAAGTAGCGCCCAAAACAACAAACGCCGAGCAATGGTTACACGCAACAAGGAACGCCACATATTAGTCTCCGACTAGCAGCCTCTGGGGTTAAAAGCCCCAGACACAAGAATTTTTACGCGTGTTAGCGAGTAACTTGTGAGGCCATACCAGCAGCAAAGTGCTCAGTAAAAGGTGGCAGCATTCCCCAATCCCCTCGTGGGTCAAGCTGCGCGCCACGAAACACCGTGCGCGCATGGCTGAACTCAAGAAAACCTTCACGCCCATGGTAATGACCCATTCCCGAGGCACCGACGCCTCCAAAGGGTGCATCTTCCATAGCCGCATGCATTAACACATCATTCAGTGTCACGCCGCCCGACAGGGTATGATCCAACACATAATTCTGCTCAATTTCGTCTTGTCCAAAGTAATACAGCGCCAGCGGGCGCTCACCACTATTGATCTCCTGCACCACATATTTAATATCGCTGTACGTCAGCAACAGCATGGCCGGTCCAAAGATCTCTTCTTGCATAATATCGGAGAGCAGCGGTGGGTTAATCACGATACTCAGTGGACGCTTGCGGCCCTGGGTCGGCACAGGCACATCGGGGCAGTGTACGATTTCGCTGCCGTCTTCACGGGCTTGTGCAAGGTAGCCGTCAATACGCGCCATGTGCTGATCATTGACCACTGCCACATAGTCCACATTATCTGCAACACTTGGGTAAAGCTGACTATAGGTCTCAGTAAACGCCTGTAGAAATTCTTCTCGTGCGGCCACGGGCACATACACTAGGTCTGGAGAGATGCACAGCTGTCCACTATTCATACCCTTGGCAATAGCCAGCCGCCGCGCCGCTTCACCTATATCTGCCGACGTGCCAACAATGGCCGGTGACTTACCACCCAACTCTAGAGTGACGGGCACCAAATGATCTGCAGCGGCACGCATAACTTTCTTGCCCACCGCGGTACTACCAGTAAACACTAGATGATCAAACGGCATACTAGCAAACGCCTGCCCAACCTCAACGCCACCGGTAATAATTGCAACGTCCATAGGGTCAAAGCACTCAGCCACAATTTTAGCCAAAACCCGTGCTGTTTCAGGCGTCACTTCTGAAGGCTTAAGAACAGCGCGATTACCTGCTGATAAAGCCGAGGCCAGCGGGCTAAACAACGTAAACAGCGGTGCGTTCCAAGTACCTATAATACCAACAGTACCCTTGGGCTTATATTGTACCCAAGCCTGCGCACCCAGCTGATCGTAGGGTGCAAACACCTGGCGCGGATCAAGGCCAAGCCAGCTCTCGAGGTTATCACGCGCATGCTTAAGAGAGTTAAGCGACCCTAAAACATCATTCATTAAGCTGAAGCCAATATGACGTCCGCCAAAGTCGGCATCCATAGCCGCACTCAGCGCCTGATGGTGATCAACTAGCATATCAATAGCAGTCTGCAGCCTGCGCTTACGCGTCTCGACATCAACCACGCCCTGCTCGTCTGTCGCTTTTCTGTGCAAGCGCAACAAAGCTGATAATTCTTCTGCTGTTCCTAACTGAGCACTCATGGCCTCTCCTTATTTTTCTTGTTAATCGTTTAGGGGCAACTTTCACCTTAAAAGCACACCCCGTCAAACGCCTCGTCTATTTGGACGATAACGGCAAAAACCTTTAATTTTTAGGTGTTTAAACGTATTCAAGCGATAGTCCATAGAGACGATGTTTAACCCCCTGCGCGCCCCTGATACTGGACTGAACATAGCCCGATTAGATGAGGTGCTTCACTATGGCCAAAGCCAGCTTCGACCCACAAGAATTTCGCTCAGCACTGAGCACATTTACCACGGGTGTAACGATTATCACCACGCGCGCCGATAACGGCGAGCCTGTTGGTATTACTGCCAACAGCTTCAACTCGGTATCGTTGAACCCGCCAATGGTGCTATGGAGTCTTGATAAGTCAGCCATGAGCCTGCCGGCTTTTACCAGCAACAAGCACTGGAACGTGCACATTCTCTCTACTGAACAAGAGTCCCTATCTGGGCGCTTTGCATCGCGCGGAGAAGAAAAATTCAAAGGTCTGGATCTGGAGCCGGGCATTAACAATATTCCCCTGCTACGTAACTGCACCGCGCGCTTCAATTGCCGCACAGCCTTCATTTACGAAGGGGGTGACCACATGATTTTTGTGGGTGAAGTACTGGCTTTTGACAAGACAGACTTACCACCACTGGCGTTCCAAAGCGGCCAATACGCTCTGGCTGCCAGAAAACCACGCGAAGGCGTGCAGCTGAGTGCTACACCGCCGCCAGAATGCAGCTACACCGAAGACCTACTGGGTTATCTCGCAGGTCGCGCCCATTTTCAACTGGTTGCAGCCTTACAAAGTGTACTGCAAACCCAGCAGTTGAATGAGCAGCAGTTTTTCATTCTTTCTGTGCTAAGTATTCAAGACGGCCTAACCATTGAAGAGATCAATGCGTTTGTCGACTATACCGGCGGCACCGTCACCCGTGCGGACATGCAAGCACTGGAAGATCAAGATTACGTCGTCCTCGTTGAGAAAAACGGCGATAGCGTTTATTTGTTGACGGCCAATGGTCGCGACGCCTCACTTAAACAAATCGCTGTAGCCAAAGCTGTTGAAGAGCAGATTTCTAAACAAATAGGCCACGGTGACGTGCAAGCCTTAAAAATCCTCTTCAAGCGATTGATCAAAGCCACTGACCCTGGCCTGCCAGATCTGTGGGCACCTAAAGTAGACAATAACGCCAAAGAAACCGCTTAATAACAAGAAGGGATAAAACATGAGTCTGATTGACCGTTTCAGCCTTGTCGGCAGTGTGGCCATTATCACCGGAGCAAGTAAGGGTATAGGGCGAGCGATTGCCTTAGCCTATGCCGATGCTGGGGCTAAAGTGGTGTGTGCGGCGCGCACGCTCAGCGACGTAGAAACGGTTGCCAGTCAAATTCAAATGAATGGTGGCGAAGCGCTTGCCGTGGCCTGTGACGTGACTTGCGCTGAAAATCGTGAAGCACTGGTACAACAGACGCTCAATAGATTCGGCAAGGTGACGCATCTGGTCAACAATGCAGGCGGCGGCGGCCCCAATGATCCACTGCAGATGCCATGGCAAGAACTTGATCGCTTATTACATTTCAATGTGACCAGCGTCTACCATCTGATTCAACTGTGCATACCGCATATGCGTGCTGCTGGCGGTGGCAATATT